>TARA_R110000765_G_scaffold7963_4_pt1 | contig 122161 bp, 140 predicted proteins | sample TARA_R110000765 | Tara Oceans TARA_R110000765 (sample SAMEA4398168) | marine metagenome | biome: Polar Biome; feature: [MES] marine water layer (ENVO:01000295) within the mesopelagic zone...; material: water (ENVO:00002006), including particulate matter (ENVO:01000060) such... | reverse complement strand
CCATATTTTAAATGGTAGGGGATATGAGATTCGAACTCACAAGAATTCTGGTTAAAAGCCAGAAGCTTTACCTAATAAGCTTATCCCCCATAATTTGATTTATAGCTGCATTATTGTTTAAGCTAAAGGTTAATCATACCTCTTTGAAATGAGACTGTTACATCGTCATAAATGGTCGCCTTTGAGGATTCCCACCTCGCTAACTCCTCCGAATGGAGTCGTTCTAACCGAACTTCGGCATATATTAAACTATCAGGCGTTAAATGGTGGTAGGGTGTTTATTAATCGTCCCCTATATACTGAACTCAATTACAAGTATATAGTCGCTACCGAAACGATGAGTATTAAATGGCTGGCAAGGCAGGGATCGAACCTGCGACAATCTCCTTAACAGGGAGCCGCTACTACCGCTGAGCTACATGCCATTAAATGGTAGGGGATATCGGATTTGAACCGATAAGACTTCTGGGTAAGAACCAGATGCTTTACCTAATAAGCTTATCCCCCATAAATTATCACAATATTCGTATTGGATTCGAACCAATCTCTAGCGGCGTTAGGCCGCCCGTAATGTCCACTATACTAACGCTTCAAGTATCATAAGTAGTTGACGCTACTTACTCAACAAGGTGATGTTCGGTTACTAATTAGCATTCGTCAAAACGCACCTTTTCGCCTACAAATTGGTAGCTGGTGTGGAATTCGAATCCACTACCTTAGCCTTATCAAGACTCTGCTCATCCTCATGAGCTTACCAGCTATATAAAAATTGGTCGGGAATGTTGGGGTCGAACCAACGTTCTTCTGCTCCCAAAGCAGACGGATTACCACTTTCCTAATTCCCGATATAAATTGTGTATGAGAAATCGAATTAAAACTCACACGTCCTGTTGATTCGTCAGACTGGTTCAACGAGACCTGATACGATTTTTTCATAAATGGTGGATATACTAGAATTCGAATCTAGATTTGTCGGGTTACAGCCGAGAGTAATAACCATTATACTATACATCCATATTAAATTGTGCGTTTGTTGAATGCGTTACGCTCGCTAAATGGTGGGGATGACAGGACTCGAACCTGCAACGCCCGAAGGCAAGAGGGTTACAGCCTCCCACAACTACCAGTGTTGATTCATCCCCATTAAAATTGGCATCCCCGACGAGATTTGAACTCGCTACCTTCTGCGTGACAAGCAGTTGATCAACCTGATGATCTTCGAGGATATGAAATTGGCACTCTAGACGGAATTCGAATCCGCAACCTCTCCCGTGACAGGGGAACGCTCAGCCTTAGAGCTTCTAGAGTATATTGCTTAGTATATAACTAAACAGAAAGTGAAATAGTAATCATGGAAATCGTCTTTACGAACATCATGATTACTATTATAACCATTTTTAAAATTTATTTGACTGTCAATGAACTTGTTTCTTTTTTGGTAAGTCTGAAACTTGACTAATAAAAAACCCCTCTCGATGTTAATCTGAGAGGGGTTTGGTAAATTCTAATTAAATCTTGTTCAATAGATATTTATGCACCTCTCTCGCATTTTACTCTGCGATCCGCAATCGGGTTATTATATTGTTTAATATGTTGCATTTTAATTTTCTGTTGAAGTGGTCTTTTAATTATTTATAGATTTGAATTATTTTTCTTGTTTAACCTCTTTCGATTAATATGACAACATTATCGCATATTATTTGGAGAAGTCAACCCCTAAATTACTTTTTCTTGTTTTTATTTCGTTTCTTTGATTTCGTGAAATTTGTTTTGTTCTTCTTATTACGTTTACTCTTATGATATTCAGCGATTGCGATTTCTCTCATTCGCTCTACCATCTTCTCTTCTTCACCATCTTTAAAATCAGGCTCAATTTTGTTCTTATCTGTAAAGTGTTGTAATACGTTCTGCATATAACTATTTACCAGACACTAGGAGTAAGTCAACAGTTAAAATGGTTTATTGTGAATTTTTAAATGTTCCCCTAGTAGCTTATGTGGTTTCCATACTTCTTTGAGCGATAGAATTCTATCATCTGGAAATGTGTCACATATGGCAGGAACGTTATATGGTTCCTTCTTTACCTTGTAGAACGCTTTATATTTGTGAAAGTAATAATATGCTGCGTGGTAACAATTAGCCGCTTTTATATAGGAAGGTAGGTCAATGTCAAGGTTATATCGTTTTATTTTATCAACCACTCTAATATCACAGTCGATTTCTAACTCAGCTGTTTTCTTAACTGCCCACATATGCTTCTTAGGGTGCTTCTTAGCATATTCAGCATCCCACATGTCTACATCGTTAATATAAGGATGTAACCATAACGGATCATTCTCTAAGAACTGATCCATATGAGCTGCCTCATGAGCTAGTATCTCTAATCTATCAGGTCGCTTTATACATGCTACTAATTCAGTATCAACGAACCACCCGCCACATCCCATATGGGAACGCTTATTGAATAGTTTGATATCTATTTCGTTATCTAAACATTTCGAGACCACATCTGCTAAAAAATCATTTTCTGTCATAATTTGAATTGATGTAACATCCCTGATAACAAAGAGTTACTAACTATATCAGACTAACATAGTTTTATACTTATGTCAACGTTTTTCTATAAATAATTACAGGCAACAACTTATGAACATCTATAGAACTATTATAATCATACTACTCATGGTAATCATCTTTGGTGATGTTCGCCTTTTGAATCAGGAAAGAAAAGATCACGCGATTGTAAAAACATATGAGCATATCATGGTGGAACAAATAGATTTGAATAAACAGTTCATTGCACATATGGAGGTTGACACAACAATATCAATAGAAATAATGGATGAACGATATGTGGCAAAAGGCGATATGTCAAAATTTATTAAGGGTGTCAATCAACGCATCGAAGAAAACAAAGTATGGCAAACAAATGCCACCGAGCAATTTAACAAATTATCACCACCTGCTCAAACTACTACTCAGTAGTCTTTACATCATCTGGTAAATCCTGTGGGATAGCGATCCCACCAACTGCGTCATAAACCGTTCCCTTTAGAGACACAGGGAATTTGGCGATGAGCCAATCCTTATACTCACCATCTATATCATTAACGCTATTTGGTATTCTCGCTATAAACACTTCTGGAGCTAATGATTTCATTACTCGTTTATCCGACACCTCAAACTCTTTACTTAGATCGTCTCCCCAAATTTCAGCGTCAGTATGACCTTCATATTGGATAGCCATGATACCGAATTGGTTTTCATATGCTCTATTGATCGTCTTCATGATAAAAGTATCTGTAATCGTATCGTATTCCTTTAACCATGTAGGCAAAGGCATATATCTAGAGAAAGAGCTTACTGCGAATTCATCGTAGTTCTTAAGCTCTTTCAATTCAGCAATCTCTTTTTGAAGAGTCAGAATAACACCGTTGGACAGCGTATATTGCTCCTGTAGTTTAGTGTATTGCTGTTGAAGTTCGGATATTTGACCAACCAGAGATACTATAGTTTGGTTATCTGTAGAATACTTAGATGAGTTAGCTGTCATATTCCCAATCAAAAACTGACTAGTAATTGCGAACAAACCACCTACGATGGCTATTCCGAGGTCTTTAAATAAATTTCTTTTAAGGGTGCGTGACATATTTAGTTATAATTTATAAAACCCCTTGGTTTTTAATCAAGGGGTTGCGTTATTCTTATAACTATTTATCAAACACAGATGTTAAATTAACTTATATTAACAATTAGTTTAAACAATAACCTTCATTAGTTTACTATGCTTCACTTGTAACATATCTTCTATGGTTATTAGTCCTACACGCTCATCAGGTCTGTTTCTTCGTCTATACGATTTATACAATTCAGGTCTACGTGAAAATTCAGAAGAAACTAAGGTCTCTGCTAATTTTACTACTAACAGTCGTGGGATCAATATGAAATCAAACTCTCTTTCGAACGCTATAAGATCAGCCTTACCATATATCCATCCAGCATGTCCTGTTATGCCTTTAAACTCGACATATATCAAAGAGTAATCAGGATTTGTATCGCTCCTATTTTTCTTCTTAGCTGCCTTTACATCAACACGCGCGCCATTGGACATTTTATAATCCCAATGTTGGAGACGATCTTGATATGAGTTAGACTTTTCGGGTTTTACCCAACCTTTAGCTAAACACGCTGCTACGAAATTACTTTCACCCCTGTCTCCCATTTCTTGGGATGGTTTATCGTGTATTACCATCACTTGTTGTCTCTGTTTTTACCAAGATGGTATCCATCGCAAAATACGCACTTATAATGGCTGAAATGCTTTCCATGTTTTCTTCTCATACTATCAGCTGATCTTTTTGCTGATTTTACAGTATTATACATGACCTTCTTCTTACCAGTATCAAGGCGCATATGAGAGTTCTTTGAGAACATACCCCCATGCGTTGCGTGTAATCACAAAGTTACGAAATGCCCTATTAAGAGGCAATTGTCCCTTTAATGCCAACCAAATGTTTTTGAACTTTGGCATTAGCCTGTAATGTCAGCTACGTCAGCGTATTCGACCTCTGTGTCGAAACCTTGCATATGATTAATAGCTTCTACGAAAGCATCAGCCTTCTCAGTTCCACTATCATCACTTTCATCACCGAATTCAGCAATCTTGAAGTCCATTTCATCATGGATGGTTACTGATCGGTAGTCACCGTCACAATCCGTATCATAATCGCTAAAATGAGTGATTACGTGCAATGTTTCGTATTTTTTAGAGTTTGTCATACAGCGCACTATATAGACAGTGTGCGGTATGTCAAGACTAATCGAATAAAATTACAAAGGTTGGATATTCCAGTTGTTAATCTCTGGTAACGGCTCAGATGGTGTATTTACTACGTCAGACGGAGTAGCACACGCAGATAAGAATAAGCAAAGTATTAAAAGACAGCGAGCCATACGGAATCCTTCTCTTTTTGGGTTAATTCTTTGACACCGTTCTTAGGTTGAGGCTCTAACTCCATTATCTTATGACCATCTTTGGTTTCATGAGCAAATACGTTGATACAATGAGGCTTTTTCTTATCACCATTGACCATATAGCATATGATTCCAACAGGAATAGCATGTTTACGCTTTGATAGAGCATTTCGTAAGGTAACGTATCCTTTGAATAACCAAGCCCATTTGTCGCAATCTAATTTATCAGATAACCACAACGTAAGCCCTAATAAGCGCATTTGCCAAATATATTGGGAGTATGCCTTTTCTATTAGTTTACGATCTGTCAGAGTATACTGAGCATCGAACAAGTATATCTGAGCATTCCTATATCTTGAACGAACGCTATGGTAAATTTTGTTTGATTCAATAATCATTAGTTCTTCTTATGTTTGAGTTCTTCCTCAGCTTGTGCAACGTGACGCGCACGAACTTTAGCATTATGATCATCAATACTCTTTTTACGGAAAGCTTGGATTTCTGCAAGCGATGCTGTTCTGATATCGATACCAGCATCCTTCAATGTCTTTTCCCACACAGGTGTCCAATTTTCCTTAGACCCTGCTAGTTTCAAGATTTCTTTACCTTCGTTGGAAATTTCACCACCGTGTGTTTCAATACAGAGTAGACGCTGCCACCATGTTCTTTTTTGTTTAGGGATGTTCATACAATTATTTATGAACTAACAGCGAATAAATTAAATGGAGCCTCCAAACGGGCTTAAACCGTCTACTATTCCACAAAGTGGTTGTGTTTTAATCATGTTAAACTATGGCGGCATATGAAATGGAAGCCAATACGGGTTACGATCCCGTGTCTCGATATTGAGAATATCGCGTCCTAGTCCACTAGACGAATTGGCCTTAAAAAATGGAAAACCTGTAGGGAATCGAACCCTAAATTTGTCTCTGGATTGCAAACAGAGCCTCTAGCCTTCGAGGAAACAGGTTTATAAATGGTATCGCTAGTGAGAATTGAACTCTACATTTTTTCCTTGAAAGGGAATTATCCTACCTTTAGATGATAGCGACTTAAACTGGAGCAAGTGGAGGGAATCGAACCCTCATCATGTGATTGGAAATCACAGGTAATCGCCGTTATACGACACTTGCATTTAAAAAATGGTATCCCGTATCAGACTTGAACCGATCTCAGTTGCATAAAAATAGTTCGAAACTATAAATAATTACATGAGAGATGAAATACTAAAATTGAGAAGCGATGGAAAGACCTATACTGAGATTCAATCTATCGTAGGATGCTCTAAAGGAACTATAAGCTACCACTGTGGTCAAAACCAGAAGGAGAAGACTCTAGAGCGTCTGAGAACGTATCGTAGTGATGACTATGTTAAGCCTATTGAGAAGGAAACACCTACCTGTAATCACTGTAAAAAAGAATATAAACGTATTAGAAAAAGTCAACGCTTTTGTTCAGGAGAATGCCATAAAGATCATATGTATCATGACCATCTCAAACGTTGGAAAAGTGGTGATGAAAAAGGATGGACAGGTAAAACCGTTTCATTGAAAAATTTCATCAGGAAATACATTCACATAAAATATGATAGCAAATGTTGCAAATGTGGTTGGAAAGAGATTCACCCTGTTACTGGTAATGTTCCCGTAGAAGTCAATCACATTGATGGTATCGCTACTAATTGTCATGAAGATAATTTAGAACTATTATGTCCTAACTGCCATTCTCTTACTTTCAATTTCAGAGCACTCAACGAGAACTCGTGTAGAAATAGAAAGTAATGGAGCTACGGGTCGGATTCGAACCGACAATGAGATTTCTCTACTTGATTACAAATCAAGTGCTTTCAGCCAGATTCAGCCACCGCAGCCTTTGAAATATGGTGCGCCATGAGAGACTTGAACTCTCTACCTTCACATTGGCAATGTGGTGTGCAAACCAGTTACACCTATGGCGCATTTAAGCGGAAGCTAGGACTCGAACCTAAACAACCCTCTGGACGAGGGGATGCTACCAATTACATCACTTCCGCATTAAATGGAGCGTCCATCATTAAAGATGGTGTATGCCTCAAGGACAAACGGACAGCAACCCGCATTAAATGGTGGGAACGCAGGGAATTGAACCCTAACTTTTTGCGTTTCAAACAAACGTGCAAACCATATTACACCACGTTCCCATTAAATTGTCAACACTAAATATATGGCAGGTCAGGAGAATTTTGAAATCCCACTTCAACTTTTGGAGAGTCACGTGCTGCCTTTACACTACTGACCTATATATTAATGTTTTTTGAACCAATATGGTTCATTATCATTTTAAAAATTTATTCGACTGTCAAAGAATGTAGATTTTGAGAAAACCTATAAAACAAAAAACCCCTCTAAACTTAATTTAGAAGGGTTTCGGAAACTTGTATGAACTGATTTTTAAATCACTTTTTCAGACAAGGCGTAACCCCCAAGGTGCGTTTCTTCGCATCCTGTAAATTCCCCCCATGTGCCTGTTGTGTTATTGTTCATTTTAATTATTTATCTAAATTGTTATATTTTATTTTGAAACCACAGTTGTTGTGATTAATATAGCTACACTATACCATACGGTTTCGTTAAGTCAACCCCTAAATCACTTTATTTAAACTTAATCTAAAGTTAAGTCAGGTGAGGGAGGTAGCGGTAGGTTCTGGACATGGTATAAATCTGTTATATGGTGACGAGACCAGCTTAAGTATTTCCAGTGCATAGAGTCTGTCTTATCTTTCGATACCTTCCATTCTGTAGCCTTCTCCAATCTCTTCAACACTACATCTAACTCAGTGAGTTTAGCATTTGTATTATAATGCTGCTGTAACGACCACCCACTTATACCAAGGGCTATGGTTATTAAAATACCTAGTAGAATTTGAATTATAGCATTCTTATTCATTAAATTAATTCCTCAATAGCCTCTTTAATTTCTTTTAGATACTCTTGATCCTTTGGGTTCTTCATATGTGGATATGCTTTATATATGTTAGCAATAGCTTCTGTTAAGAACATTTGAGGATTAGTAGCTACGCCTTCTACGACCTGTTGCTGAGCCTGTGGCTGTGTTTGTGGCTCTGGTGCGGGATTGCCAGATGGTGTTTTACCACCTCTACTGAAATACGTATCTAACACACCTTCACCATCAACTGAGCCAATAGTCTCATTAGGTGTCTCGGCAGGTTCTATATATTGACCCATCGCTGATCCAGCGTATACGTCATTCATTTCATCATTATCATTATCCATATAACTATTTATGTATTTTTATTAATATCGTATTTTTCTTCCATGTTCGGAGTAGAGTAAACAAACTCGTCAAAAACATAGTTCTTACCCTGAAACATATTATTAGCATTGATGTAAGGTAGCTTACCTTTTTTAACGTATGCTAATGTCATGTGTGGTTGATACTCAGGGAATGCAACCTCAAGCGTTTCCTTAAAATGTTTTCTAATCTTATCAGAGAGGTCATGTAAATCCTTTGATATGATATCCATCTTGATAACATCGTAGGCATCTTGAGTAAAACGTGTAATATCACCTAAAGCGACTTTAATAGGCGTATCGATAGTTTGGATAAATTCAGTGATTTCATCAACTGTTACGCTACCGTGGAAACCATACTGACAAGTGATGTGAGGCTCGTCTTCAAATCCGAATTCATCCAAGAACTCTTCTGGAATATTATCACGAGCAAATGTCCTGATTTCCGAAGCTGATTCATCATCTAAGAATACCATTAAACATCCATATCCCACGTTGTCGCTTTCTGTCACAGTGATTGAGACAGGGCTAGCCGTGAGTGACTCCCATATATATTGATCATCCATTTTCATATAATTATTTATCTTTTTTACGGGATTCTGTCCATCCTGATTTATGCTTCCTTACCCATATGGTTATAGCTAAATCTATACCTATATCGGCATTTGCCTTTTCAGACTCTAGCCATTTCAACTCCTGTATTTCATTATACTCAGAGGTTAACGTATGGTAAAATGAAGAATGTGAAAAGTTAGTTAACATAGTTTAATTATTTATGAAATACTATAGATACAGAATATCCATAGTATCCAACACCTCGCTTAATACAGCCATAGCAGAAGGTAAACCAGCTCTATCATCCAATAGAATGTTAAAATAAATTTTACCATTATGTCCGAATTTAAGAGGGATTGGGTTTACATTGATAGATGCTACCTTAATGCCTTTACTTTCCATGTGTTCTGTGATAAAATCGTATCGGTCAGAAGAACTAGCTGTGAAGCATACAAGATAGAAGTCACGCTCTTGACAACGCTTCAATAAGTCAATAACTACTTGACAATCGTTGTTAGCGTCACTATAAGGAAAAACGGTATCATCGAAGTCAAACGCGACAATAAGCTTATTGTGTTGATCATATTCGGTAAGTAGTCGATCTACTTGTGTTCCTGTGGATGTAAAAATGCTCATACCTTATAATATATAGGGTATGAGCATTTTGTCAATACTATATTATAACTGATATCTAAAGAGAATACTAAAGTTACGTGATTCGTAAGAGTTTACTTCGCTGTCGAGAGTCAGTGTACGGCGAATATTAGAGTCACAAAGTGAACCACGCAAGCGTGTTCCTGTATCTCCACCGACTTCACCTATTTGCCCATAGTGAACTTCCCCGCCAGTAGGATCTGCACTACATGTCAGCTTGATGGTATCATGCCCAGAGACTTCTACCGATGTAATAATATCACCATCACCTGAGTCTTTAACTTCAAACCCTTGGTTGGCTATTATAGATGCGAATGCGCTCTCTGTGAGAGAGCTTGGCACACTAGGTTTTGGCAAACTAAATTGGAGAGGTGGATTTATCACATTAAACTTTAGATAAATGTCGTTGCCGACTATACCATGCGAAGTTGGTCTTAGCGGTTCCCATGTGTGACCATTCAAAACCTTATATATACACTCAGCATATAGGTGTCCTCTTGTGATAGTGGACACGGGGGAGTGATGAACGTTTGTATTCAACTGGTATCGCGGCATGACCATGTGGATACGTGGGTCAGCATCGGCAGCTTGAAGGAACTCGTCGTCAATCTGATAATGCCCCGTTTCAATTCTGCTATACGTGATGAACTCACAAAACACATTCACGTCATCAATCTGACCTGTGATTGCCTTGATGCAGATGTTCAGAGCATCAACTAGGTCGATAAGCTTTTCGGCATACCCATCAGCATTCACCCCACCATTGTTTGATTCCCCTTGAATCCAGCAAATTGCAGCGACCTTGTAAGTCTGACCACGCCCTTCAACGATCTCTTTTGCACGTTTGACCTGTGCCAAGAGTGCCGCAAATGCGCCTGTGCAGTATCCTGTCAAAGTTGGTTCAATGCCAGCAAGCTCGACGGTATTATCGTAGGCATACCCATCTGGGATGACTGCATCAATCTTGGCTGATAAATGGTTGATTTTCATACTACCATTTCCGCAACATGAACCAACATACCTCTGCCCATTAAGCTTTGTCAACTCACTGCAAAGAGAGGTAACAACAGACTCCGAATGTTCAACCGCACCAACTGGCTCAAACGCTTCTGTGAGTGGCCTAAAATCTAGTGTGGTAAGCTTTGTAAGATAATCTTCATAATCCCAAACTGAGCTTTTCTTCCCATCTGGACCCCAGAATGTACCAGCACCACCAACCAAGTGTGCCATGAGGTGTAGATACCAAGGAGCGCGAAGTCCAGATGCGGCATAATCAGTCGTCACCATACCAACCGTTGATGTCGCGTCTGGAATCTCGGTTCCATCCTGCGTGTGTAGTCTCATTGTAAATGGTTCGAAGGTTACATTATGATAAGGTTGCACCGTTGAAATAGGTGCGCCTTGCCCTTGGTTAAACCCCTGAGCATTTGACTGCCCATAAGTGAATACATGATTGAAATCTGCGTATGTGAATTTTGACATTATTTAATTAGTTTGTAGTTTACACGAATGTTAAGGGAAGTTGCCGCTACGTTTACGGAATCCAGCGCAACATTGAGATAGGAGGATGTTTGAACAGCTTCATTTGCAACAATTATAGTTTCTTGTGAACCCGAGAAACCTTGCCCAACGTCACCAACCGTGTTATATGCCGAACGCGACGAACGCTTCAAATCCAACTGCCCTCCCGCAAGAGTGCCTGTGTTATTTCTAACCACAGCTCCCTCAATAATCGCACCAGCTGGGAGGACACTACGAGTTGATGATACCAGTTCTTGGTTTCCAGCTCCACCATTGTAGGCGTCAACATATAGTTCACGAATAAAACCCTCCGTAGTTTCGATGATGTGTGAAACCCCCGAAGTGTAAAGAAGGGCATCAAATACCATCCCCCCCTCATCATGAAGCTGATACCCGACCCCTTCGTTACAAGGTAGTGCAGAAGTTGCACCCACAATATCAATACTATTCACCTCGATAGTCATGCCAGCAACCGTGGACAGAGAGGCAAATCGAACGTCCGAAAATGCAGAATCAGCGGGTAGTATCAAAAAGTAGTCATAAGTGCCCAATACCAAGCTAGCTATGTTGCTTACTGGGCCACCACCCGACAAGAACACCGTACCATTACCAATATCGCCTGTGACAGTAACATTCACCCGTACCGTTTGTTTTTCACCAATAACCATATTACCTGAGTGCGAGGTTGTAAGTGAGGCAGCCCCCGCATCAACCACAAAGCCCGAAATTGTTGCGCTTGACATTGTACCTGTGCCGCCGAGCTTCTGGTTGACGCCAGATGACGGGCTATTGTCACCACCCCACTTTAGTCGTGGGTTTGTTCCGATCCAAGATAATGCACCAGCGGTTGCAATTTCGGCAGTATCAGAAGCGGTCAATGCAAAATTACAAAACACCAAATATCTCAAAACACCAGCGATGTCCGAGGCAGTGAATAGCGCACCTTTATTTGTGTTTGCAGCTCCAATGTCAACGTCACTTTCTGCACTCACATCAACCGCACCATTTGCTGTTGCACCTAAGTAAAGGGTTGCATTGCCATCACGATCTACGGCAATGGAGACAATGTATTCAGCACCGTCAACGAAAGCAGTTGTTGGCGTGATATCGTAGCTTGTAATGGTTGAAACACTGTCAGTAAAAGAAAGCCTCCAATCTCCGTCAGTCTCGATTGTGACCACAACGCGACTGTCACCCACTGAGTGACTTGAAAAAATCTCACTCTGAGCAGCTGGTGTGTAATCATCTAGTTTAATTGGTAAGATGAGGCTGAAGTCAATAAGCCCAAAGTCGCACTGACCCACTGCAAGCTCCATTTTACCAGTGCTGTTAAAATGCACCCCCCCAGCACCAGCACCTGCTGAAATGTCTGAGAGTCGTGCAATCAAAGGGGAAATATAAGATTCACCTATCTCGCCTCTATCTACAGAACTACCATCTATACTTGTTCCATCAATATACTCCGCATTATTTAAAAGGAGCGATATATCATCCCCCTCTTGAATCGCGTCTCCTGAAAGCAAATGGTAAGACGCATCTCCTGTAACTTTGTCTATCAATTGCGTCCAATCAGTATCAGCAAAACCAGATTTAAACCAAATTCTATCATCAGTGCTTTTAGCAACGGCTCCCTCAGACGCTTCATATCCGTTTATTGACGGATCAATAGCACCTACGTTAATAGTTGCTTGTCCCTGTTTTATTACTTCACTAAATTGTATTGTCATATTATGTATTCCTGTTTATGTTATATATTCCCTTAATTATTTATAACTAAGGGAATATAATTATCGTCTATCTACTTGTGTAGTTATGTGAATGTATGTTCTTGAATTGTTCATTTTATTTAAATTTTAAGATTTCTTGAGTTGATTACCAGCCCTTAGCTGTAATGAAATTAACGAATGTGTCAGTGATTATCGCCCTAGTTGCTGCTCTATCGTAGTCGGGATGGATTAAATCAGCACGATGCTGTAACGGCAGGTAGTTTGGCCCGATCCATTGCAATGTTCCGCCCCCAATAACAGGAGCGTTTTGTGTGCCGCCGATGTTAAGTAGCTCATCGACCGCTGGATCAGTCATCAAATCAATCTCTGACTGAGCGCGTACACCGTAGAGTACTGATTTAATGTCACACACATTGTTCGGATATTCGGAATTGAGCCATGCTTGCAAATCATTGTTGTCCGTGACGGCTTTAGTCGTAGGCGTTCGATCCGCATATGCGCCTGTCATCGCAGGGACGACAAGAAACTTTGATGTAGTGAGTCGTGCGATTATCGACTGGATGTCGGACTGAACTTGTGCTAGTTGCGAGACTGTTAGGTTCGTGAAATTATTGGTTCCCATCCAGATAATGCTAATGTTTGCATCCTGTGGACTATCAACTGAAATTGTAATGTCCCATGCGCCTCCAGCATACTCCCAATCGGCCTGATAACCAAAAGTTGCCATGATCAACCCTGACGGATCAGAGCCTAAATTGACATCCACTCCATCACCATCATTAAATTCTACTGTAAATGATCCGCTGCCGACCGAACGAACGGTATAGACTCGCCATAGGACAAGTCCAGCCCCACCCGTGTTATCGCTGGATGTGTCGACGGGCTTAGGCATCGCATTATATTGTAGATAAGGTGCAAGAGACGTGTCGCGAGTCTGAAAATAGACCGCATCGCCCACGCTAGGTTCGCTGCCTATTCCGCAATTTATATTCGTAGTGCTGGTAGCGTAGTCGATGGTTACGTCTAGGTTTACCGACTCAGTTGCTTCAGCAATCTTCACACCGTTGTTAAAAAACTCAACCCGTGTCGGCTGTGGGCCACTCGTACGACTGTATTCGTCTAAATTGTTATAGCTATAGGCAGAGCTTGCAAGCCTGCCCGTCTGATAGCGCATAGACCGCAGGGGAATTGTCCCCGCAGTGATAGTGTCCGTTCCCGCGATAGGGTAGGCAAGTTCGTCAAGATTTGCTCTTGCTAAAATGTCCTGTGACTGTGTACCGCCAACAGCATTAGCTAAAACCGAGGTATCCAACTCTATTCGCAGGTCAGCGGGGTAAAGAGAGTTGGTCGAAAGACTGTCCCCATAGGCCGTTATATTAGCCACGGAATGCACAGCATATTTGGATTGAATCGCCGCGTAATTATATACGACTGTATCTAGTGGCACTACAGAATTGTTATAAAACACAAAACCACCCGTAGTCTCTGGATTGGTTAAACCGCTGTCAGAAATCAACGATGCGCTCGATACGGCGACGTAATGCCAGCCTGACACTGAGAGCGATTGTGCAACTACACCGTCAACATAATAGGTCGGTGCTGTGATGCCTGTTGCCGAAATGTTCCCCCCCGACTGAATAAATTGAGGCGTTCCAAGATCGCAGATAGTCTGCGCCGATGTGTCACCGTCCCAATAAAACCAGCCAGTGACCAGATAAATGTTCCCAATTGTTGTGGGTTGTGTAAAATTCTCACCATCTCCAAAGCTATTAAAAACTTCGCCATTAACGCGCTGACTGCGAATGGGTTGACCAAATGCATCTACAGAGCCTGACGCCGATACTAGCCAGTTTTCGGGTGAGCCATAGACAACTCCATTGCTACCACGACCGCTGATATCAGTCCAGTCGGCATCTGTGTTGCCATAGCCACTCCATTTTGATCCCTGTAGGCTCACATTAGTAATTGTCCCTGTCCATCCGTAGATCAAACCACCCGAATTGCGCCATCCACCAATCGAGTCTATAACGAATCGAGAGATTCCAGCATCTTCCACTGAAGAAATAAACGCATTATCAATGTAGAGTGAAATCGTAGTCCCTACGCGGGTAATTTGAACTAGGTTATTAAGAAACTGCCCGACAGGGAAAACTCCCGAAAAAAGAGCCGCATGCGTCCCGTCATTGTCAGTCATTACTATACTGCCTGATCCTGAGTTGTAATAGATTCGCGTTAATCCTCCACCAAATGCACCGTCAGCATTGGAGAAAAACATTCCCTTCGTATTGCCATAGAGATGCGCCGACATGTTGAAATCACCAAGTAAATTCTCAACTGGAATCGAGACACCAGTTGATCCAGTTGCGTCACCATAAAACTGCATGTACTTGTTCCAGTTCTTATCTGCGGTCTGCGGGATGGTTGCTCGCTTCTGCCCTACGGTGACGAACGTGCCAGACTCAGTGCCGTTGTTGCTGCCTATGGTGTCGGTGTAAGGTGTGCTGCCGCCCCATGCTGCGCTGCCTAGGTTGATGTCATAGATGACACCATTTAGTGCTGTGATGCTGGTTGCGGCTCCACGTAAAGCACCCCAAGCGTTTAGGGTCATTGTGCCACTTGCACTACCGAACGCTGGCGCTCCCTTGTCGATGCCATTGATCGTCAAGTTCCATACTCCAGAAATGCGAGTAACTTGGATGTCATAATCAACGCCAGCAGCTAAGGTGGATACACTTGTCCACGCCGTTATGCTCCCTGAGTCGTCAGAAACACCAAACGAGGGACTACCGACATCATAGTAAATGCGAGCAGAGCCACCAATATCAGCTAGGAAGTGCGCCCCGTCAACTGTTCCAGACGTTCCGTCAAGATCAATGATGTGGGTTTTAAATGATACAGCTAAATCACCAGCAAAAGTAACGTCTGAGAATCCAACCGAGGCTGCATTGTCTCCAGCAAAATATGGAAGTGTCTCGTCCGTGATCGGAACAAACAGCGGGTCAATGCCCTCGCCCGTAAATCCATTACATCCAATACATGAACCGTGGAAACCATTACCGCTACTATCAGTTAATGATAATCCGTTAAGACCCGTTAAACCAACATCTGCGCGATCTGCTAATGTCCAGTGTGCTACAACAGTGTTACCAGACATTAATCTAATATCTGACCAATCGGCACTATCAGCAAACCCAACTTCATTTGACCAACCGATAACAACGTTACTAGCTGATACAAATCCTGCCATATTAAAGTTTATACTAAAGTCTTCCCACGTTCCAGTATCAAGACCTGCAAGAACACCTGAGCCATCGGCAGAGTCATCAATTTGTAGATTAACCTCGCCATTCGTTTTAACTTTACCTGTTAATGTCCATACATCCGATGTGGTTGTAACATTGGCATTAATTCCCTTGTCGATTGAACCATCCGTTGAGATACCACGACCCGTATATAGTATAGCATCGTTACCTTCTGGTGATTTATCAACGATACCATAATTACCAATGATACCATAATCCAAGACACGACCGACCTTTGTGTATGTTAATGTATGGAATCGGACATTACCCATTCTAACATTATTTCTACTAATGTATGGAACTCTGTTATTCATAGTAATTAACTAATGTATGCTCCAATTACGTAAAGTTTTTCACCACCAGCTGCACCGATAACGAACCATTCCGATAAGTCATCAGATGACATTGTAAGTGATGGGTTCGAAGCCTTTAAAATACTTCCTGTTCCAGTTGTAACACCAGCTGCGCCAATATAAACTTCATCGGTTGTATCTGGATCGATAGTAAGTGTAATCCACCCCTTATTAGCATTGGCTGTGATTTGGGCAGCATTAGTTGTTACAGCCACTTGACCATTAAACGGTGTATCTTGGTATGCGGTATTCTCAATTACAGATTCGCCCGATAGACTTGGGCTAGTCGATAAATCGGATACAGGGACAGTAATTTGAGCATATACACCTTGTGGATATCCCGCAAGTTCTGGGATATCGGATGCGTCTAATTTTACAAAGCTGGCTGCTTGGTGCGCTTGTGAATGTTGTTGATCTGTGTTGATTGATGGCATAATTAAAATGGTTGAGTTACTTTTAATTATTTATAGCCAGATATAAAAAAAGTGCTGATTATCAATCAGCACTTTTTTGTTATATTATATTAACTCTATCCTTCGCAACTAGAACATGTCATAATGTTTCTTGACAGTTCTTGCGATGGATTAGCACTACGTTGATAGTAAAGTGTCTTAACTCCCATCTGCCATGCTTCAATCAACAATGCATTGACTTGTTTGACTGGTGTTTCAGGTGGAATCATTATATTAAGCGATTGAGACTGATCAATATACTTTTGGCGACCAGCTGCTTGAATAATAACATCTTTCTGAGATATTTCACCAAATGTCTTAAACACATTTTTTTCATGATCTGTCAAGAACGCCAAATGTTGGACAGAACCGCCTTTTACAAGGATTGACTTCCATACAGGTGCTGTGTTCTTCTCATAACTCTCCAATACTTGTTCCAAATAAGGGTTCCTATACGTAAAGTTACCCTTAGCTAGTTTCTTCACGAAGTAGTTACTGTTCAAAGGCTCGATAGAAGGCGAGATTTGCCCTAGAATGAACGATGACGATGTTGTAGGTGCGATGGCTAGTGTTGTAACATTGCGTCTGCCATAGCCCTTTAGAAGCTCAGGCTCGCCTAACAATTCTGCCAACTCTTCCGTAGCTTTATCAGCACGTTTCTGAATTACCTTCCAAATAGTGGTATTAAGCATTTGTGCCTCAATACCTTCGAATGGAATATTCTTATATTGTAGAAGCGAGTGCCAACCAAGTGCTCCCATACCAAGGGCGCGTTGGTTCTTAGCAAAGTTACGAGGAGCGTCCATGAATGGAACACCCTCTGTCTTTGTAATGAACTCTGAGTTAACAGCGTCAAGGAAGTAGATCAATGTTTCGATTGCGTCAGTTCCGATAATCTTATCCCAATGAAGAAGATTCAACGAAGATAACACACATACGAATGATTCTTCTGGCGTAGATGCTAGAGTAATCTCAGAACATAGATTGGATGATTTAATGATTCTACCAAGGTCTTTATACACTTGTGGAGATAGGTTATTAACAGTGTCACGGAACATGATATACGGATACCCTGTTTCGAAACGCTTCTTGATAATCTTGAGCCACACTGAGCGTTTCTCTTTATTACCGTCAATCATATCCTGCATCCAATCATCACCGATAGTTACACCGATACTCATATTTTGGATAGCATGACCATCATCACGAATCTGTAAGAATTCTGTAATATCACTATGCTCTACTGGCATATAAGCAGCGAAGCTACCACGACGAGCAGAACCTTGTGATACAACGTCAGCAACCTTGTCATAAAGCTCCATAAAATGGACAGGACCTGATGACTCACCTCCTACGCTGATTCCAGCACCACGTGGACGTAGATCACCAAAGTAACCAGACGTTCCACCACCCATTTTAGACATCATACCAACCTCAGCTGTCTTTCCTAAGATAGAAGCCATAGTATCAGATACATGTGAGTTAAAGCACGATACAGGTAAGCCCCTATCGTTACCGAAATTAGTCCAAACAGGAGTAGATAGAGAATAAAACCCCTTAGCTACATAACCTTCAAACTTATCAGCAAATCCTTCGATACCTAAAATCCTTTCGGCATTCTCAGATATTGCTCTTACTCTATCTTCTGGACTTTGCCCATCTGCTAGATATCCACGTGATAAAAATACACGTGAATCCTCATTTAACCATTTATAATCACTCATTATGTGTATTCTCTTAATTTATATTCTATTTGCATTTTAAAATAAGTCATCCTCATCGAAGCTTTTCGATTTCTTACTGTAATCCACTGGTCTAGCGTGGAAGAAGTCTGTTGCGGAGTTGCCTAAAATTTCTTCATCGAACCATTCAGTTTTTGCTAACAATTTCTGATCGACTTCAAAGATACCCTTGTATCCGATTTGCTCTAATGATTCATTGATTCTGTTCTTAATAAATTCTTTAAGGATATCAGCACTTAGGAATTCATCCTCTTTGCCATTTACCATCCAGTCGATGATTTTTGATTCAGCGATAAAGGCTTGCTCTGCTTCGTGAATGATTTTTTCCTCAAGCTCATCGTCAAATAGTTCAGGAAGTTCTTCCCTGATGGTATTTACGATGGTTATCCCAACCTTTGCGTGAATATCCTCTTCTAATACTGTATACGCTGTCATCTGGCGCGTATCCTTCAATGCGTTCTGTTTTCCAAACCAATTTACAACATAGAATTGGCTAAACAAGCTGACGTTCTCTACGAACAATGTAAATAAGATAAGCGCATACACGAATTGTTTTTTACTGTCCTTATAGTATCTGTGTGTATATTTCTTGAGGTATTTCACTCGACCATTGATCCAGTCTAGTTTAAGATTTTCTTCAAAGATATCATCAAGGTCTAACACACTCAATAGTCTCTCATACCCGTTGTTATGAATGACCTCAACATTACCCATAACAATCCCCATATCTACAATAGAAGGATGAGGAAGGTTATCACCGAGTTTTGCCCAGAATGTTTTTACAGCAATTTCGATTTGTCCGATTGCTGATAGTGCTCTGATGATTATCTCTTTATCAGTGTCGCTCAGATTGACTTTAAAATCATGTATATCTGATGAGAAATTGAATTCTTTATCTGTCCAGAATCCATTATGCATCACTGTCATAAAGTCTTCTGTCCACGGATATTGGTTTGGTTTCCTACTTACTTGTTCGTCAAAAATTGTTAATGCCATTGGTGTCATATTAGTGTGTTTTTATATTTTAGTCAACACCTAAGTGGTATTGGTTTAATTATTTAGAGATTAACCGTGTTGTGTGTATGTTGTTGATTATTAATCACTTACAGGTTGGTTGAATATATAAGATGTTGATTACTAGATACTTACCCTGACCCTCACTAACTGTGATTATCTTATTTATTTTTTCGTAGGGATCGTTGAAAGTAGACATAGTTACACATAGGCGACTATGCTTATAATCGCTCATATGTAACTACGGAGACCTTATCGGTCTACATTCCTAAGAGTCGTCTACGGCGTTTTTGACGAGCCGCTACAGACGCTGCTGCTAGCTGAACTTTTACGTCATCTGATAACACGTCTACTACAGGAGCTTTAACGACTACAGGTGCTTCAACGACTTCGACTACTACAGGAGCTTCAACGACTTCGACTTCGACTTCGACTTCTTCGACTACAGGAGTGATCTTCTTAGTCGCTTTCGTAGTCGCTCTCTTCTTAGCTGTTTTTTTAATTGTTTTCTTAGGCATATAATTATTTATAGAACGGCAAGTGCTTTTGCAATAGTGATATATGTTTTACTTCCTTCTTTTATATCACCATCGTCCTTAAGTTGGTCTAACCAACGTCTACCATACCCCCATTTGACAGGATTTTCGAACAATGACGTATACATAAGTAATTGATCGGTATCCCATCCGTCATCTTCCAGATACTTCTCAATAACCCGACTTCTGCTAAACTTCATCTTATTGTTATGCAGAAACTCCATATATTCATATGCATCATGTCGAGGTGGTTCGATTTCATTGATAAAGTAATGAGCAAACATCGTCTTTTGGTATTTAGAAGAACCCTTTTCATATAGCCCATGATAGTCCATATACGCTTTAAGCTCTTGTTTAATGATGCCTTTATCTAGGATCATTATATCACCAAGCTTCCTCATTTTGATGAAGGACAATCGCTGTAATAGAATACCACGGTTAAGTAATTCTCGGACTACCTTTCTGTCGTTTATAATATTCAGGTTCATAATTATTGCGTTTTGCGGATCATCATTATCGTAAACTAGACCTTCTGCGAATAGAAATTCAAATGAGGTCTCGCCATACATTTTAGGTAATACATATTTGTTGTTGAAATTATCATTAAGCCATTTTTTTATAGTCTCGCGATACTTATCAGAGAAAATACCATAACTTACGCTGGCTGGTTGTAGCCAGATTAGCCCAGACCTGTCATGGAAGTAAGGATTGATTAGAATACGTCCCAGAGGCTTTTGAAAGCCTTTCTTGTTATTATCTGGAACAAGATAAGCAATCAGTAGCATGTTTGTTTTAAGAGCAGTATACGTCCAATCAGCACAGTCTCCATTAAACGGATGTAAGCAAGAATACCATCCCTGATCATACGATGCACATGCTATATCATAAGGGTGTCGGGAAATAACTAACTTCACATTCTGGCGATAAGAACAATCTCGGAAAATATTGGATAATTGAGAATTTTCCTTAATTACCTTTCCGATTTTATATTGATTCTTATCACCAGTTTTAGTAGCATATCCAGCCACATAGTCTGTTATGTTATATCCTAGTTTATCCAAATACGCTTTAACTAATGTGTATGATGTTGATGACTCAATAAAATCATCCATATCGACTGGCACATCAATTCTATCCTTGTTTCCGAAGATTTCTGGATATGCCATCTTATACATACCACGCGATAGTTGCATAGATGTTTTGAATAGTTCGCGGTGCTTTCTTGTAAGTGTTACCATGATGTATATCAAATAGGAGTTAACACCAAAGGTCAATCTCCATTATTCGTAATCTCGAATTGAATGAACAATACAGAATCGTGGAACACCATTAGGAAACTTCTCAGACTTAGGGGTTAGATTCTGATAACGACATGTAGCCAATTTTCCAATGAAATCACTCTGATTATTATAGATTTCGCGAAAGTATTCCATATCACCTTTAGGCTTTGCTGGAAATGATTTACCATCCAACTCTAGCTCAAATGTGGCACACGCATCAGCATAATCACCAATACCTGTATTGACACCTACGATCACGAACTCTTCATCCAAAAATTCTTTATATTTGAGTAAGCTATACGAACGCTTACACTCATAGGGAGCGGCTGGATCGCGCATCATGATACCTTCATATCCTTGTTGCATATAACGCTCATACAAATCATGATATTCTGACTTGCTTACATAAGCACTCTTTACGCACACTACATTATAGAACGCACCACTACCGAATAGCTTCTGGATGATATTATAACGAACTTCTGATGATGCATCTGGATTACTAGGGATGAATACGTCAAACACGTGATACTCCAATAGGTTTTCAATCTCAAACCAATGATTTTCAGTGAAATTTTTCTTACGTTTAATCAATGACGAAATCTTATTGAAATTATCATGATATTTATGGTTATATAGCTCACCATCAAGCACCATATCAGGATATTTGTCAAAAATAGGTCTGAGTGTCCGTTCAATAAATTCTGTTGACTTCCATTGGAGGTTATTACGCGAGTATGCTCCATCGCGAGTAAAATAAGCACGAACACCATCCAATTTAGGTGATACAAGCATACGATCAGGTAGCTTAGCGTGATGATCCTTATATTTGTGCGCTAACGTAGGCTTAAACACATAGTTATCAACATCATCGACACTCTTGTGATATCCCTTCATATCAAGCTGCTTCTTTTCCTTAGATTTTGCCTCTTTAGCTGCTTGAACGTCAGGAGTTGTCTCGTTAGCTCTACCGATATTTTTACCCTCGCATACAGTAGGTGTGTCTGACTGGATTTTACCATCGACTTGACCATACTCTGCCCAATATCTACCACCATCTACGATGATATTCCATTGCATGAGTTTACCTGTAGAGCTTTTCTTATATAGTGTATTACTTTTGATCAAAACATCCCTCCTTTTTTGGTTTAGACTTCTCGTTGGTGTCCATTTTTAGTTTCTTGCACATCGGAAACCCAAACATCGGGTTTAAGAAGTGTTTACAATTTTTACATATTTGTGAGTTATTCTGAGACATTATTCTTTTTATTGTTGTATACTGCTACGTCATTATAAATTTTAATAATGTCGTTCACATGTATTTGTTCACCTGAGTGTCCCATAATCATCTTAAATAGGCAAGTATAAAATTCCATATAATGGTCATGCACCCTTTCTTGTGATTCGTCACTAAATACACCGTTTTCATCATATTCAAAATCCATTACAGACATTGTGTTATATTGTAGCACCTTATCTTCACCATTAACATCTTGGAGAGCAAATATATGACACGGGATACCAGCGTCTTTGAACAACTGAACTGCCTTGATCGTAGTATCATATTTCAACTTGTTTTCATCAGACATAGCATTATATCGCTCAATATTCCTTTTATCGATATCATACTGTAGCTGGTTGAATACTTCTTTATGTTTCAAATCAGACATATTGTGTTTTAGTTTAGGGAGTTTCATGATAGTTCCTCTAGTTGTTTGTCGATATCAAATTCTATCGATTCGGGAATTTCTGTAGGCATCTGGGATTCCCATTTGTCCATCTTCTCTTCCATTCGGCTGATGAATTCCTTCTTCTTCCCACCATTGGCTACAAAGATAGCAAGAGCCATCAACATAACGTCAACACACTCTCCGTTGATACCGTCAGTGCTTCCCTTACCTACAGGTGTATCACCTTCTTGAACCTGTATTTCTACAGCCAATTCACCAACTTCTTCACCAAGCTTAATGAACTGTTTTTCGACAGGTCTGCGCTCATGATACGATAGCGCAAATGCGCGTTTGATTGTTGTTTTAATACTCATTTTATTATCCCATTAAAGTGTTTTTACTACGTAAAATTGTGTTCGGGTCTTCCATTATTTGTTGAGAAGACGGTTAATAATCTCTATTGTCCATGATTCTTTATTAGAGAAACATTGGACACCATACCGCTGACACGTAATATCTACATGTTGGGAAGTAATTTCCCCATCTTCCCCATCCTACGAGTAATAGCATTCTTAAAGAATTCCCCATCACCTACCGTCCAGCGCATAACGGATTCTCCCGTAGCTTCTTCGAACATTTTGATTATTATAATCCAAGCATCCTCAAAATCTTCACCTGCCTTATCGTCCAAAAGGATGTTAAAGTATGGTTTTTGGTGAAATGCTGCCAATTCCGTGTTTTCACATTCTGGATTCTCGTTAAGGTAGTCAAAATTGATTCCCCGTTCGTTCATCCATTTGTTTACTCGTTCGAAATCCTTAGCATGAGAGCAAGTGTATGCAATCAATACAATATCTTCACGTTTAGTCCAATATCGTAGAATTTGTTCAGCATAATCATAGAATTTGAAACCCTGATCATTCTGATAATATCCTTTGAAGACAGTATCGTGGAAATCAACAGCAATGTATACCTTATCCCACTTACGCACTCGCTTGGTGTCAAACGCTCGCTCTATGTTAAAATAATTCATTGAGATACCCCGCTACACGTTCACGAACTTCATCAGCATCACAAAATGTGATTTCATCAGTAAATCGACCATCGATAAAGATTGGAACTAGGAAGTTCTCACGATCCCCCAATTCATCCTCACGGACAGTGATAAATACGCCATTGTCATCCTTTGTAAGAGCCAAGCGTCCTGCTTTACTTACCTTACTCTTATCAAGAGGATTCTTCTTAATGTCAACCCAAACTCCATCGCGAAGCTGAGCAGCGCACTTGAAAGCGAAGCGTTGAGTATCGCGATCATGCTTTTGTTGCAATCCACCACCCATACCGAATAGGCAATTTGTAGCTGCCCATCCTGCATCTTTCATAGCTTGGAGGATTAGACGCATACCTTCAACGTCAATACCATCACCCCAGATCACACCAACAGCTGGATTCAATTCCTTGTATCCTTTTTTGTTTACAGTGAATCCAAAGTCAGCACCGAGTTGATCCAATGTCCAAATCACTAGGGATTCAGGAGTTTTGTGATCAGGTGTGCAACTGTCAGGACGAACCACATACTTTGTTGGTTTGTTGGCTGTGATACCATCAGCGTAACGTTGGAGAATACGCTCTTTGAGAGTAATACCAACATATTCGCGAACATTCTTGTAGTAATCGTAGCTATCACTGACGAAACTTGTGATACCATATTGGTGCTTGTCTAGCGCATTGATAATAACATCAATTTCACCTTCGATACCCCACTGAGTCATTTGACTATGCTCAGTAGCATACACACTTGTCGAGAACCCGAATGTGCCGTTGTAATAGTGCTTAATAGCACGCAATCCTATTAGAGTATCAGTTCCCTTGAATAAGAACTGATGAGCGGTGGAAGCACGCATAGCAGCTTGAGCGCATGTAGCACCACGGTAGCCGAAGTCATGAAGTGCGTAATCAATCAACCAGTAGTTTTCTTCGCTTGCTGTATCATTGTAGAAATCAATAAGCATGTTCTTAATGAAGAACGCTTTCGATGCTACAGTCATTGGCAACCAGCTATGTGTAATCTCTGTTTCAACAAAGTTTACCAACCATTTGATCTTAGGATCAGGACGAGTAAGTTGAATGTCGAATAGGACATTGTTAATTGGAACAGCTGTTCCTTCTTTAACCGAACGAATAGTTAGTGGCAGAATACCCTTATACTCATTCAATAGATGCTCAAATCCTTCTTTATTGAAGAACTCGTTATCCATAAAGTGTAGTGCCAGATCATCATAGGCTTCATCAATATCAGCTTGTGTGAATACTGTGCCTGTGAATTTGGCTAGAACCGTTCGAAGCCCTGTTACCAGAGTATGGGCATATAGCGACCCGTTACGAGCCTCTCCGTATGCGTAAGAATTCGTGCAATTCTTAGCGTAGCCATCATGATGACCGATTTTATAAGAATCCGAAGCTGTGCAGAAGTTTTCGGTAAATGTATCTTGTAGTTTGTTATTCATAATTTTATCTATATCTAGTTATTATTATTTTAGTTGTAAAGCTTAGTTATAAGAGCATGGAACAATTCTTTATGTTCGTCAACAAAAATCGTATCATTTAATTCGTTAGCGTTAAACCACCGAACTTCTCCATCCATATCGTCACTTGGTTCAGGAGTTCCATCAATATACTTACCGACGAATAATGTAGTTACAATCTTGTCCTGCTCTGTGCGGTATCGCCAATCATCGATCTTGTAAGAGCCGATGTAATCAACTTCTTTGATAGTAAGCCCTGTTTCTTCATGAACTTCGCGAATAGCATCTTCCTCGAAGCCATTATTGTGCGGGTCAGCAAAGCCTCCAAAAAAGCGAAACTTTTTCTCACTTTTTCTCTTACCAAGAAGAATTCGGCACTTGTTATTAGACCTATCGACAATAGCTACGTCAACTGTAGGGATAACCGCAGGATAACGCTTCTGTGTTGCAGAAATTACACCTACTCGGAAGCTTTGATCATACTTAGGCTTCTTTACGAAGTCTTTACGAAGTTGTTTAACAGATACATGACGTTCAGGTTCGAGTTCTACAACTGTGTAACCGCCTGTGTATTTACGGATTACGGAGTCATAGCTACCATATAATGTAACGGACTGGTTAGGTGCAATACGCGCCCCAATGTTGTAATCAAGCTGATCGCTCCAATTTTCATCATCTGGCACATCTTTTACCCATCCGATAGTTACATCAGGGAAAGTTTCCCAAATCATCTGCTCACGAGTTTTTAAGTCGAGTGGATTATCAAAAGTGGAGAATAGTGGACTAAGCCCAAGCATAATAATCACATCATCGTGGTTATTACATACTTCTTTGATAATATCAGCATAAGCCGCATGTAGGAAGGGTAGTTGGAATCGTGCTACAATTACACCTACGTCTGTTCGTTTATTTAGTTTGTTTGTCATGTTATCTATATCTAGTTATGATTCTTATAATGTGTATTTTTACTTTTCTGTCAATTGTTTATTTCGGATTTCTGTCGAACTCATGTCGATATTATAGTCTTTTATAAACATAACATCATAACCATAGTCGTGAAACTCCATATAATCACCACGATTGAACACTGTAAAGCTTACATTGTCCAGTTTTACAGTTTCTCCACCAAGGTCTTCAACGAATCGAACCCATGTGTCCATACCCATAGCAATGTTAATACGTTCAAACCCTACTTCGCGGAAATACTCGATCTTATCAAGGATAAGTGCAGTTTCTGTGACAATAAGTTTATATTCAGGCTTATATAGAGGACTTTTAGTAAACTGAGTAATTGCTTTAAGCATACCTGTAGGTGGTTTGTCGCGATTCAATAACGAACGCTCAAAAAACACTTGCTTATAGTCTGTCTTAAGATGATCGTAAATGCCTACGTGTCCCTCATGGAGAGGATTGAAGCTGCCTACAAAAAAACTTGTTTCAACATCTACGCGAACCATTTTATTGACACGTAACCATCCTTTTAGACCAGCGTTACGTAAATAACGTCCTTGGAGGTCTCTATCGTCACCAGCAATGATATTAAGCAAAACTTCGCTTATTACAACTTCTTGGCTCGAACGGAATCCGAACATTTTTTTATCGATTACGATATGATGAATATTTACATGAGTTTCATCAGCGATACCGACAAAAAACTCGTTTATACGACCTTCACGCTCGTTTTCGCCTTTAATGAGGGACGCTGTAACGCCTACACCCTTAAAAGTGGTATCCTCGTCCTCATCAAGCTCTTTAAAGTCCCTGTAGGCTTTACTAGCGAGGTTAAATGCGTGTTCTATGGATACACATTTGTAATCAATAGGATATCCCAAGAATTTCTCCTGAGCTTCCACGTTATATGGGACAGCAAAGCCTACGATTGTAGCACTACCACCTCCGAATTCGAGGAAATCACTTATGAAGCGACTTCCACCACCAGTAACTACCATATTCAGCATAAGGTTGCTACCATTGATATTATCAACAGTTTCTTTATTCATTTTATCTATATCTAGTTGTGTTGGATAACTCCAACGGGTTTTCTTTAAATCAATATCTTGATGTAATTATTTATACTATTCTCATACTTTGTCAAGAACTATCTCGACCTTCGTGCTTTCTTGTATGATTCTAGTAATGCAGTTATGTTTTTCTTTCCTAATGGATTCATAGAGTGAACCATATAGTCAGGAACGTCAAGGTTCTTCTCGGAACAGTATGCACATAACCACTCAGCGCACCCATATCCTGTCTTTTCCTTGAATGTGCCATTAGTGTAGTAAGCATTATAATGATCATCTGGATCATACATCGACTGCCTATAGTGCTCTGGTGCTAGATCATGATCAAATGATATAAATTTAGGCATTTGGCGGTATGCAATGTAGTATGCTTGAATAGCACTACAGAACTCTCTATAGTTCTTTACGACTGTCCAATCATATTTAGGTAGTTGGACATGTGTTACCTTATAAGGGTTTCTTTCATCATCTAAGAAGATGTATGCCGATGGGAAGTTATCTATATTTGACATATGTTAACATATATACTATTCTGAGCTATTGTCAACCACTAAAAACTACGATACTCGCATCCTTCGCGGAATATGTTAATATGCCATAACCATTTGCGCTTACCTTGTTTTATAAACTCTGATGATTTTATAAAATCATCAATATCTACCCATTCGGCGCTATCCCGTGAATATCTATTGCTCTCGAATATCAATATTTTAGTTGATGTAAACTCTAACACACAACATGCTTTCGTTTTATTGCGTATATATCTATATATCTCTGGTGTGTATAACCACCATTGGCCTTTTATAAAACCATGAGGATTAGCAATCGGAGCAGCTCGCGGAGCAACAATATGTGGACACTTACCCACAACTGTAACATCATCGTTTACTATTGTCTTAGGTCTACTGTAATATCCGTATAAATTCATTCCATTAATTTCATTCATATTCGTCAATATATGCGAATTAAAACCTTCGTCAAGTCTAAAATTCGAAATTATGAAGCCAAAAAAACCCCACTGTTTCCAGTGGGGTTTTGTAATATTTGTTTTCTAAGCTATTAGACGTAGAGATCAGGGATGAATACGCTTGTTTCACCAGGAGTGAACGCAACATCAAGATTCTTAACGATAACAGTGTGATAGAACAAGTCAGCTCCAAAGAGGTGATCAACAACGCCGTAACGTGTCATGAGACCTGTGATTGGGTTGAAACGAACTGGATCAATTGTGCGCTGAATCATCACTGGGATGTAAGGGCAATAGATGATACCTGTATCGAAGAACTCAGGACCTTTATATCCAAGGAGCGCGTAATCAACTGCTTGACCAGCTGTGCGTTGTCCTTGTTGGTATTGAGCCTCTGTGCGTGTATCACGGTAGATGTTGAAACGTCCTGCAAGTGTTCCAAGTTTAGCGATACCAACTGGTTGTGTGTTAACGTTACCGCTAACTGGCATGAAAGCGAACTCAGGAAGAGCTTCTAACATAGCACATACGTTTGGAGTAGCAACGATGAAGTTAGCTGCACCACGGCGGTTACGAATAGCAACACGGTTAGCCTCAACAAGAAGCTTTTGGTAGAAGTGGCGGTTACGCTCACCAGACCAACGGGCATCAGCAGAAGCTGGCTCCCAGATTGTATAACCTTGACCATGACCAGCAGATAGGGTTACTTGAACCATACGCATAATCATTTCACGGTCGATTTCCGCTTGAATCTCGTAAGACATAGCGTTAGTCATTTCGTTATCGATGTCGATACCGTTCATGTTACGAACATCTTGCTCAAGCTCAACAGACCACTTTGCAGCGAGTCTACGAGTTCCAGCCTCAACAGCAGTCTTCTCGAAAGAGATAACCATTTGAGGGATGTTGTCATTAAGTTCGAACGCAGCAAGCAAGTCAGCAATACCTTGGTCTTGACCAATCATTGTGAAGTTACCGTCAGCATCACCAGAGAATTGATCCGAAGATGTTCCTGTGAAACGTGTGTCGAGGTCGTTGTAACCAACTTCCTTACCATCGGCAGGAGAGGATACAGCAGAACCGCGAGTATCAGCTGTGCGGGATGAGTTACCTTGTGCGTTTGAACGCGAACCAAGAGCTTCACCTTCGTATTTATAACGAAGAGCGAACGCAAGTCCAACAGGACCAGACATAGGCTGAACACCGACGATCTCATTTGTGATGAGTTCTGGGAATGTTCTACGGATCATTGGGATAAGCACCTTTGGAAGACGCGCATCGCCAGTAGCATAGGAGTCTTGGGAGAATCCAGCTGGGGATTGTGAAGAAGGAGCGTTCGCACCCAAAGCACCGCCACCATAAGAGTTGCCTGATTCACGGACTAATCCGCCATTTTCAGCACACCAATTTTCTTGATTTTCAAGAAGGATAGCAGTATTAAGACGCAAATTACTTTCAACAATGGGAGCAACACGTTCCGATTGATAATCGAGAACTTTACCCCACTTAGATAAGAGTGCAGATGCACGTCCTTTATCAATATATGAGTTTTGTGGTTTATTCATTTTGTTTTGTTTCCTTTATATTTTTGTTAAGTTTGTTTGTTTTCTTTTTACTATACTCAGGCGGTGTGCCTCATTTTAAAATTGTTAATCTATAATTATTTATAGATTCCGATAAATTTTTACTACTTACCCCTCAGACTCTTCCATCGCATTGAGGTAGAAGTCAGGTTGTGTTGGTGCTTTTTTCTCTTCAACGATCTTTTCAGAACGATCTACACCTTCGGAGTAAACCTTTGTTGATTGAGTAGCTTGTTCACGAATAACATCTGTTGCTGAGTTTTCCTCTGCATCATAAAGCTCTAACGTGTAATCAAAGTTCTCTTTAATGAAATCAATGCTCTTAGTTCCAAGAACCTTCTTAAGATAAGTCTTTTTGATCTTTGGAAGACCTTCACATTTTTCAGCAAGAAGCTTTGAACGGGAAATACCAACTTGTTCACGAAGAAGCTTTGATTTCTCAACTTCAAGACCCTTTACTTGCTCAGCAAGTGTGTCGATCTGTGATTTAGCATCAACGATACCTTCCTTAACGATTTCATCGTGCTTGATCTTGTCAACACCGATAACCTTACCGATATGTTCAACAAGATGACGGTAACGTGTGTTTTCAACAGCTTCCGCAAGTTCTTTCTTAGGAATAGCGTCTTCAACAACGATATCGAAGAATGCGTCTGTCTTATTGACGAGTTCGTCTTTAAATTTAGAACACTCGGCAAGATACTGACCCTTATACTTGCTAACAAGTGATTGGAGCATTTCAGTGTGCTTAGCATCTTGACCTTCAAGCAACATCTTCATCTTAGCAGTATGGTCACTATCGATAGCTTCCAATAAGGTCTTAAGTTTAGTAGCATATTCAGTATCTTGTTTAGCAAGTGCTGCCTCAAGCTTAAGACTATGTTTCGATGTAGCATCAGAGACAGCTTCGTTAGCCTTAGCTCCGATTGCCTCTTGAATTGTTTGCAAGCTTTCGTCCGAAAGTGAGTCCTTAGTTGCTTCTTTAAGTAGTTTTGTAATATCCATGTTTAAGCCTTATTTAGTTTTCTTTAAAATTGTTTTGATTCTACCGCTAATCTTCGATTCAACGACAGTTTTAACATTACCTCTAGCTTTCGCATAATCGCCATCGGAAATGTTCTTGAGAAGATTTAGTATTTCTTTTTTATCGGTCATTGTAATTATTTATAAAAATTCAAGTAAAGTTTTTGATTATCTAGTAATAGTTAAGCTATTAATGAACCTAATGATATTTTCACGGAGATATCTATCTACATCTTTCTTAGGTAATGTAGCTAAACTTCCCTCAAATGAGTCATACAATTCTTCGTTACCGTTATCATAGTTGATAATCCATTCTTTGTTCTCAAGAATACCATTAACGAAGCAGCTACGGGTCTTACCTTGTCCTGACGGATTGTGAACAGTATCAATAGCGCGAATATTTGGCTGTTTAACATAGTTCGTTCCATTGTTCTCAATGAGCTGTCCGAGGCAACGTGTGGACTTACCTAGTTTAACACCATCACGTATCAAAGACTCTTGAAGCTTACCCATAGGGGTCGATAGACACACTGCTTTACCGATATATACATTACCTTCCTTACGAAGTGACACCATCTTATCACAAGCACGCTCTAGATTAACATCAGGAGAGTTTGGGTGTTCCATTTCTCCTAACGCTCTATTACTATCTACAAACTCCTTAATATACTTTTCGACAGCAGGTTCCATCTCATGTCCTTCATATACACGATCATTTTCATTCTTCTCATCTACCATGATCATAGGACCCTCGATATAGTATTTAGGAGCTGTATCAGGGTTCTTCTGCTCGATAAGGTATTGGAAGGAATCTACGTCTACGTCTTCGACGATTAATTTAAATGGGTTTTGCATAATTATGTGTTTTAATTATTTATAGTATCTACTACACTTATTCGTCAACTTCACCCACAAATGGCATCTTAGCATCCAGTTGCGTAGACTGCCCTAACGTATTTGCGAGACCTTGGTTAGATTTCCACTGTATCGTTACGTATGTGGTGCATGATGTAGTAGACAAACACGCTATTACTAATATACTATTAATCAGTGTCTTCATTTGTCTTATATTTGGCTATTAAATTAGCTGACACTACTCTATACATAAGGTTACGTGTGAAAATACCGACACCCTGAACCTTCATAGCCTCTCTGAATATCTTATCAGCGGTTGATTTGGTAACAGGGGCTTTACCTAGTCTACCAAGGTGATAATAGTAGTCATGAACCAAAGCTGATTCTAGGTATTTACCAAAGGGTGGGTATATGTTCCAAAACATCTTAGGAACGGATGCTCCATCTGATATAAACGAACTAGGGACGACGATATTGTCACCAAGGAGTTCGCTATAATAATCTAATTCTGTTTCTAAAACTACGACACGTTGAAAACCTGTTCGTCCAAACCATTTTTTAATAGTTCTTGATGATATGATGATTTTGGGTATTAATATAAATTGGGATTTCATATAATTATTTATAAAAAAACCACTCAACTTTGAGTGGTTTTTGAATTTGTTATTTATTTAAAATAGCATTACGTCTTTTAGTAATATTAGATTGTCTCTCATGTTTCGTTTTAAAATAATCTAACGATTCTATATCGCCTGATTCTATAGCGTCCCACATATCACCCTTACGTTCGATTCTATAGTTAAACCCCATTGGGCTATATCTATTAATTTGACTGACGGACGTTAAATAATATTCAGGAACCCAATCCGAAAGAAACTCTTGTTTTAGAATTACAACACTTTGAGTATGGCTAAAGTTGGAGTTATATTGAATTCGCTCACCTTGTTTTAACCATGTATGAGACCTAACTAACCCTTTACCTTGTTCTGCCCATTCATCATTCTGGATCATAGCTAGACCATATTCGTTAGTTGCAGCTACTTCTAGCATTACCTCAGCAGCTTCAACTCTTTCATTGTTAGCTTCAAGAGCCTGTGCGTAGTCATGCTGCTCTTTGAGTTCAAGGAGCTTCATCAACTGTAACATTGTTTCAGTTGGATCTGGTTCGTCAGCAAACGAAAAAGAACTCGCACCCATAAGGGCGAATGCTAATATAAGTGCGAGTATCTGTTTCATAGTATTGTAATTAGCTATTAATCGAGTTTGTAAGCCATTAAGTCAGCCGATACTTTTGTGAGGTAGCTATCCTGTGCAGATGTCCGAGACGGTAGCAGTAGTAGGCCATCCTTCTCTTTAGCTAGTAAGCTCACCCGCTCTTCTGTAGTTAGGATAGCCGATACTTCCGATACAACAGCCTTCCACTTATCATCAGCTAGCCCTGTTCCCAGCATTGGGGTGATGACTCTCAACGTGTAGGTCAATTTGTTTGTCTCAGACTCCCAACCTTTATTGTGTTTACGCATCCTAAGAAGGGTGTATGTAGCTGGGTCTGCAAATACCTCGCTGTCACTGTAGTAGTACATAAATAACATAGTCCCCGCCATAATCCTAGTCTGTAAAGCTTCATCAAGTTTGACTGCACGCCAAAAGGACTCATACTCGCTGCCCCCTTGAGCTAGTGCGCTAGTATACACCACGCCGAATTCGATTTGAGTGGCTACGTAACTATCTCCCAGGCTGGTAGCCTCCTCGACGATGTTAGTAGCTAAGGCGATAGTCTCAGCGGAGTTGCGGAAGGCTGACTTGTCTTCATCAGATGTAAGAAGTGCTAACGCCTCTGTGTGCGCCGTAGCCTCTGTTACGTATGATCCAGCATTTGCGCCCGTTAGTAGTGTGCTCAAAAGAGCGAGTGTCAATATTAGTTTCTTCATTTTATTTCTTTGATTAGTTGTTGTTGTTGATATAAGTATAATACTCATCGACTAAAAATATATATTTTATGGGTTAAAATCTTTCGATACCCATTCTGTAGGTGTTATCGATCTCCAAATTGGACGATTGCCAATGTCTTTGTCAAAATCATCTGGTGAAAACCATAGGTATGACCATATTAATGTTTCATCTCTCGATAATGACAATATAGTTGGGTCAGTTACTACTATAATTATAGCACCAATCTCAGAGTTTAAATCAGTTTCGACTGATAGTGAGTAAATTGAGTTACTTGTAGTTTTAGGAACCCAACTACGAGAATCGCCAACTGCATTAGCTGACCATGTAAACCAAACGGAAGGGTCATCACCTATTCCGAAACCAGTATCACCTGGACTATGGAAGTAGAACACCATTTTGCCATCATCGATTTGGGGATTTAATGTGTTGTCAGTTAACCCATAGGTATTTGTTCCAGCTGTTGTAATTGTCCACGTTCCAGCTATATCCCACGGATATGTTTCATCTGATGGATTGGTTATTACAACAACACTTGAATCGAATATAAATTCCCATTGAGTGCCGCTATATTCTAACGAATAAGTTGGGTCATATCCACTTCTCCATACGGTAGCACTTTCTCTTATATAACGTGACATTATAGCAACATCATCCGAGTGTATAAATGTTGCAGTTGAAGTTGCATCGGTTTCTGTAGCGAGGAAGTTACTTGTCGATGCTTTTAATTCAAAGTCAGTGAAGTCCGATCCAAACGGAACCTCCAATTTAAATACGGGATAATTATAAATCGATTCGTAATCAGCAGGTCTCATAGCCTTTTGACCAAAGACGGATGTAACCGTTAGTAATAATAATAGTAAATATTTCATTATAGTCTAATTCTCAGCTTTCTATTATTAGTTCCCACATCATAATCAAGAGGCTCCAATTCATTAGCACCGTTTAAATCAACACTAATTGGTTCTAAACGCCATATTTCAACACCTCTAGTTGGGACATATACTTTAAACTCAGTATAGTCAGCTCTACCAGCTGTTTTTAAAGCCTGTAGAGCAGCATCATTAGCGTATTGAGGGATTGTGGTAGTAGGAGACCACTCATAGTTGCCTGTGCCTGTTTTTACCCATAGTGAACCGTCTGTAGATATACCAGCAGCACCTATACTAGCTGGACTACCTAGAACGTTTGGATCTAATACACCTAATGGGATATTACCCCCACCTTGTCGTATAACTTCTGAAAATTGAATCGTCATAGTTATAATTATTTATTAGATTTTCTGGTTTTTTAAATTGTTACGATCTCTCCTTCGAAGTATACAAATTCTCCTTCAAATTTCAATGCATTTTCTAAAAATTTGTTACGAACATCGCCACCGCCATCGCCACCGCCATCACCATATGCCGCATTGTATTTATCCATGTATCTATTAAAATCAGCACGTAATAGATATTGCTGACTGACAGGAGATTTTACATGTGTATTGCTTACATTTACAAACTCATCATCAGCTTCCATTGATTCCATATATGCGTCTATATCACTCTCGCAGAAAATTATACTCTGTTTAAACGGAGTCATTATTCTACCACCTACTTTATGTAATACTTCTACTATGTTCATATGATTATTTATAGTTTCCCCAACATTTTGCCCTCAAAGAACTTATCGTCTATGTATATACCCTTTTCTGTTAATATACACCATCGGAACCCTCTACTAGCACAATATTGCTTAGCTGCATCCCATTTCGATAGGTTTTTGACGTATGATAGGTGTTCGTAAATAATCGTCTGCTTTTTCTTACGTTTTGTGATGGTTGGCTTCAATGTTTGCTTGAATGGTTTGATTTCGATGAGATATGTCTTATCACCAGCCTTTTCGCGCATAGTTATACGACAATCAACGTAATACCTATGTAATTTGTTATCAGTCTTACATCGATACGGTATAACTACCTTTTCATACTTAACATCAACGATTTTGGGGTTATTATCACACCATTTAAGAAATTGTAGCTCATAAGATGATCTATATATACATGAAACCTCTCCAAACTTTGGATAATTCACGGGACGATATCTACCAGACTTAAATTGCTTATATTTCTTCTTTTTATACCCCATCTTCGATAGTTTTTAACTTAGTGTAATACCGTGGGTCTTCTACTAAATGATCTAGAGCAATTTCTCTAGCTGTTTGTGAATCATCAGTATGTTCCATCTCTACACGCTGTCCTTTACGTAATGCGACACGTATTGTATCAACGGATACATCATGCAGCTTAGCTATATCAGAAATAGACTTTTTATCAGCTAAACCGCCTGATATTTTGTCTTCATTAAAGAACTGTTTGAAGTTAACCACCATATGTATATTGATCTAATCTGTTATAGCTGACTCCTGTAGCAGTCATCAACATTTCCATCTCTTTGAGACATTCGTTACATCCACCACCTACTGTATCTACGCTACCAAGGGTTTTTATAGCTTCCCATTTGAAATGAGGGATATGGATACCGTCTGTCCATAGATAATCAAATTCCTCTCGGATATCGACACCTTCTGGGACATCAAAATACGATTCGATAAGCATTTCCATAGCAAAATCGTCTATAGATTCACTATCGGTAATATCATTCCTAATCATATATCGGATTACCTTTAGTGTGAACTCTTCGTCAACACCAGCGTCCATCCAATGACGGAAAAATGAGTAGTATTTGTCTATAAAAATTATATCGTCTATCTTATCTTCATCTAACCCATGATCATATGCATACATCTGCACGTCTGATATAGTGTCTGGTGATTGACCTTCCGATTCTCCATTAAAAAACCACAATATCTTATTATAGTTAGATGTATTGATGTATTCCATCAATGGAGCTGAGATATGCTTATGATGGGTTTCATAAGCAGGTTGGATATCTACTATTACTAGGCTATTATTCATATAGTTAGATAGGTTAGTTGTTACAGAACAAAAAACGCAGAAGGTGCTCCACCAACAAAGCCACCAGTTCCTTTAAGAAGCTGATCTTCGAGTCTGAGCTTGTCTTCACGTCCTTGTGACATCATATCGGAGTAGTTTATCTGCCCTTGTCCAAGCAAGTTCACACCATTGTATAAACCACGAACATGACCAATCATAATCTTCATCAACGCTAAGGAATACTCCTGAACAAAGTGGTTCTTTAGACAATCTCTGAAACGTGGCTCCACATAACATTCGATCAATGCAAAATACTTACCATAATCCTCTCCACCTGGTTCTGGGAACAGTCTTAGGATTTGTGTATTGGGGTCAAAGCGAGTAAAAATCTTCAAAGCTAGCATTTTATTACGTAGTTCTAAGAACTCGTTCATATTATACCAAGATATGAGATCAAACCCCTTATTAAGACCACCTGAGTGCATCATAGCACCCATTTGTTGCATCATAGCATACTGCATGGTGAACAAGATGTTTGTTCCATGATTTTCACCAACCTCGACGTTAACAACGTCAACAACACGTCTCCAATCGTTTAAATCATAATCTCTACCTACAACAGTGTTTGGATCAGTTGGATCATACGCTGATGAAAGCTCAGGTGTAGTTGACATTAAGTTGTCCAACTTGATACCTACCCCTTGAGTATATATATCACTATCAAAGAGTAAAAACTCTCTATCAGGTTCTGTATATTGGGTATAAAGCTCAACTGCTTTAGATATAGCTTCATAAGCTTGATCCTGAGCTAGTTCAAGTTTGTTTAATGGACAACCCAGCATACGTAAGTTTCTTGTAGCGAGTTTTTCAATAGAATCTACACGAGAATGAAGATGCGTTGAATAAAAAGATGATAATGGTTCTGACATATAATTATTTATTGTTAGGATTCGCTTTCGTCAGGAGCAGCTTCTGCACCGCCACCGCCTAGACCGTCTGGTGGAACACTTTCGTCTTCTCCACCTTCGACACCACCTTCTCCACCGAAGTCTTCGCCACCTAGATCATCTAAACCACTTCCTCCACCACCTGTTGGGTTGAAGTCATCAGCTGCTTGACCCTCAGCGTTCTCTGCTTGCTTTCTCCAATCAGGACCAAACTGCTCGATGTTCATAAGTCTCCACTTAATAGCCTTTTCTTTAGCTAACCAAGCTTGATTAGTAAGAATTTCATCATCATCCCAATCGAGGTATCTCTTTTGAGCATATAATTCAGATATAAGTTCGTTACCTGCCATGCTTGCGAAGTTAGAACTTTGAATTTCGAACAGTTGTTGCTTTCTCAACACGTTAAAGTGTGTTGGTTCATTCATTCTAACAGTAAGCTTATGGGTAGATAGCTCATAATCCTTCCACCAACCACGTAACTTAAGGTGAGTTATGAAATTCTCCTTAATGGATTCAGCAAAGTGCTTTTGAAGTCTAATAACAAAACGAGAGAAGTGTAATTCTTCACGTAACATGTCGGTTCCATCAGAAAATGCAGTATCACCCATAAGGCGACTAGCTGGAACGTTCAATGATTGGAACAACTTGTTGGAAAAGTATGCAAGCTCTGGTAGATCACCTAAACTTTGACCACCTTGTAGCTTAGTAACGTCTGTTCCTTCACTACCTTCACGCTTAGGGAACCAAAACGCATCAAGCATTGACTGTGGGTTGAACATGTTCACTCCACCTTGCTTAGAATCGTATGTTTTCTTACTCCAATACTTCTGTGCGAGCTGTTGGATGTATCTTTCGGACTGAGCTTGTGGCATATTACCAACATCAACCTTGAATATAAGCTTCTCAGGGGCGTTTACAAGTCTATGGATGACCACACTGTCTTCGATCATGTTAAGACGCTTATATGACTGTCTAGCCTTCTCTAAAAGGGGTAAACGGAAGTGCTTGCCCTCGTCCCATTCGTGAGAGTGGAAATATGACACCTGATTCTTATCATAAATGATAGGAATGACTTCTTTAACTTCTTTAATTTGATCGTCGTAAATTGGTTTACGTAACAAGAACCCACGAACAAGCATATTCTGAACATTGTTATAGATAGGATCAATGTTTTCTGTTGGGATACTTACAACACCTAGAATACCTTTATCTTTATGCTCTTCTGAAATAACGTTCTCGAAATATAGTTCACCATCGATGAGAATATTACGCATATACTCCCATCCCTTATTATCCAATTCGTAATACTGGATAAACTTCTCGAATTCGTCACGCAAAGTCTTTGCAGCTAACTTGTCGATTGAGTCATCTACAGTGAATTGGAAAATATCACCATCATCATCCATAACGATAAACTCATCACAAATTTGATCTAGCGCATTTGTGATGATATCATATCCTGACATCAATCTGTATTCCTGTAGTCGTTTTCCTTTATCCGCTTCAAGATCAGCATACATGAACGTATGGTAATCACCACCGCTACTAAAGTCACCCATAGGATGCTTAGATGCACCATACGGATTACCTTGCGATATACTGTGATTCGCCAACAATTCTTCACGACGAGAACCCTTTAAATAGAAGTCTTTATACTTCGGGTTGTCGATGCTGATCATGTCTATCATATTCTTACTAGAATACGGAGCCATTGAGTTAAGTGTGGACATTAACTCATTTCTGAAATTTCCTCTGAATGTATCTATAAGTCCCATATCAATTATTTATCAATAACTTACAAAGAAACAACCTCAATAGTGTCACTTACTGTATATCCAGCAGGATTTTCGATGATAATGTTGATATTTCCGACATCTTCTAACAGTTTAGACTCAACATATATTACATTATCGCTACCTAAGTTATATTCCGATTCATCGAGTAAAATACCGTCAAACTCAGCATACGATGACAATGGTTCACTAAATATGGTAGCATTATCGGATGAAAGGTATACTGCACTTGTATAATCAAAATTATTACCCTCAAGTCGTAATGTTGGGATAGTATCAACTAATAATCTATTTTCAGGAGTGTATGTGATCAATGGATACGCTGAAAGACTAAACGAGTCGTGAGGTAAGTCATCAGTATCTAAAAATGAGTCACTAAGTGATGAGATAGCGTGGAAATTAGTATCAATCTCATAAATGTTACCTTCTGGATCGTCTGGAAGCTTTTTAAACAACCATCCTTTGATTGTAAACGATGTATCAGCGATTGAACGGTTCTTATCAGCCTCACTCTTGTTAACTAAGTGATCTAAACTGATATCACCACTCCATAATACCTCTGTTCTGATCTCTGTGCCTAACGGTGAGACATTTTCTGGCATTTTCCATGATATAATGATATATGGATCAGAGTATGGTATGAAATTTGATAGAATCTGATCAAGATCATCCTTATAACGCGCCATTATACTCATATTCACAGTGATATTAATAGGAACAGGTTGAGGTATCTCAAAATGTTGGTTATCTTGGCTAATCATATGCCCAGTATTCTTAGTTTGGACTCTATCATTGTCTCTGCTGATGTTAGTTACCGACACACCGACAGCAGGAAGGGTCAAATGCTCTGCTTTGTTAGTAATACTATGTAACATACGCTGTTTAGGCATGTATTTGAACGTAACACGTAAGCTATCTTCCAGACTTCTATCTTGGTTGAATCTACCAATCACGATACTATCGAATGCAGCGCAAAATTGAGTGATTAAGTCGCTGATTTCAAAGTAATGGGTCTCGTTTTTCTTTTTCATTACAACTATTTATCAAAAAACCCACTGTTTCCAGTGGGTTTTTGTAAATTACGAACCAAACTGACCGTTGAATGATATAGGTTCATCTCCTAACCCTAATTCTTTCCTCAATAAGTCCCTATCGCCTGTATCGATTAGACTATCAGGCTTGTCCGTTACAGAATCACCCTTAGCATCTAGAATCAGACTATCTTCTTCACCGAAGAATCCACCATCTTCATTCAAGTATAGCTGAACAAGCCCCAAACGCTCTGATCTATTACCAAAGATTTCGATAATAGGAGAACAATCACCTTTTTGGAAGTATGTATCATCACCAATATCGCGATGATGCTTTAATCCTACAAATAATTCGTTGATTTCCTTCTGATACACTGGATCAAGCTCACGTGTCCCATCCTGTGTGTCCATTTCCTCAATATTATTGAGCTTTGTAACTGGAATGAACAACATAAGGTCGAGTTTCTGCATCGCTTGCTTACAAATCGTAATACAATCGGCTACAAACTCCTCAGTAAAGTCACCAACGTCCTTGTCGAATGCCCAAATACTATAAACGAGATTGTCTAACGGTGATCTATCGAAGATAACATTATCTCCTCTGGTATATTCAGACATAGACTCGATGATGGCATCGAGGATAATCTTCTGGGTGCTCTCCGTTGTCTCTTTATTTATATCGAGTCCTTTTTCTTTGACGATATCTCTATATGTTCTCGTAGGAGACGTATACGTTGGATATTGGATAAGGAAATCATTAATAAACGTGGTCTTACCTACGCCTTGTGCGCCTGATACTGAAATTAAAGGCATATTATCCTTCGATTAGAGTTTTAGTATCGCCAGCTGACTCATTAACAGAGCCTGAAAGCACTGAGACAAGCGTTACATCAGCAAGATCATGCCAACCGCCTTCTAAGTTGATTGATGTGCCTGATGGGTCTACTTGATTTACTGTAAACTCCTGTAAAAATGTATCGCTACCTGTATATTTTACTCTGGCTAGGATTGTTTTTCCTACAACTGAAAGTGCTTGGGATTTATTCATACCTTCATTATATACTATAAAAACAAAAAATCAATACCCTGACACAAAAAAAGACGTATCACATATTGTGATACGTCTTTTTGAAATATTATATAACGGTTAGGTTACATCTTGCCTTTTTTGATGATATTAGCAATAGCTGGATTCATCTTAAGAGCAGAGAACGACTTAGATGCCATCTGTTCAGCAGCGGCATCCTCAAGAATACCCAATTTAGCCAAATCAGTAGCAAAAGCAGAGAGTTCTTTCTGAATCTTACCTAAGTGAGTGTTAACGATTGATTGATTCTTACTAGAAGCATATCTATCAGATGGATTCTTTGTTTCAAATTCTCCACCTTTAACAACTGCCTTACCGACTTGCTTAACATTGCTGCCCATTTGTTTAACACTATCAACAGCACCGCTTGCACGAGCCTTAACACGATCAAAGAAACCTTCTTCGAGACATTTAGCAGCTGCTTCTTCAAGAGTATCTTCTTTCTCGTCCTCGTCCTCATCAGAATCCTCATCATCAGATGATTCGCTAACAGTTTCCTTATCCTCGTCCTCGGAATCTTCATCAGAGTCCTCAGCTTCGGTTACAGGTGTCTCTTCGTCCTTGTCTTTATCTTCGTCATCTTCATCCTTCTTCTTTTCGAAGTTGTATGATTCAACATAGATGTTAGCGAGATCGTCAAAATCGTTTCCTTTGTGTATAGAGTTATTCATAATAGTTTAATTGCTTTTAATTATTTATAAAAACAAAACTCTTTTAATCAAAGAAGAAATGTAAGGTTTCTTCGATGTAGTCCTGACCAACGATGAAACAATTTTGCCTAGCCTTTGAACGATAGCCTAATGCTTCGGCATATCCATCAGCGTTAACAGATGCGGGAACTTGGATTTGTTCGAAGTCATTCAATTCATTATGTTGGTATGAGTGCAAGTGACCAGAAAGGAAATACTTACTCTTTACACCAATAATGTCTTCAATCTTAGCAAGTAGTAACGATTGAACAAAGCTCTCAAAGTTCTTACTTGTTGTTTTAGGAATTGATACGTGGTATTCATCATCCTTACCGTGCGAATAGATGAAGTAGCAATTGTTAATCTTGAACGAATCAATAAAGAGAGTTGAGATTTTCCAGTCGATACCAGTAGTGTTTTCAAAGTAACGAGAAGCAGCGTAGTATACAGCATATACAAGATCACTATCATGATTACCCTTAACGCAGCTAATGCTTACAGTTGGGAACATTTCACGGAGCGTTCTAACGAATGTGATAATAACATCGAGACCAATCTTATAAAGATCGCCATTAATAACATCATTATGTAACTTAGTTCCACGACGAGTCATACCATCAACAAACGAGTTGAGAATATCTCCCATGATTACCAACTTACAGTCAGATGGAACTACGGTGCGCTCTTGAAGCTTATCATGCATCTGTGTAAGATATGATAGAATGTTTGCAATAGCCTTTGGAGTGTTGAAAGTCTTACCTTCCCACGATTCCTTAGTAAGTTCACCGATATGTGTATCAGTAAGCACACACATGAATGTCTTGCTATCATCACGACCTGCTGTAATTTCATTTGGTGAGAAATTAGCGATAGATGGTGGTGTCCAATCTTCAATAGCTTCTACGAATGGGTTGTATTTACCAACGATCATTCGATTCCACTTCTTCGCATCTGCCTCAGTCTGTTTCCAGTCCTGTTTTTGAATTTCTTGATGAAGAACAAAACGTTTGTTATCAAGAGTCTCATCACGAATCTCTTCTACACTTTTTTCTTCCAATTCTTCGGGAGTAATAGGCAATGAGTCGTGAGTAATCTTAAGAATTCGGAAAATGTTTTGAACAACTTCCTTAGAGATACCATAGCGTAACGCGATCTTATTAAGAGTAAGCGTATCACCACTGTAGTTACTGTAGTTCTTAATGAATGAACGAATAGTTGTTCCATCAAGGATAACGTTTCGGCCTACTTGTTTTTGAAGCAAGAAAACGTAGTTATCATCTTCCTTGTTATAGATGTAGTCCTTGGTGAATTCCAAATCAGTCTCAAAGACTTCTTCTGTTTCAACTTCTTCTACCTCTTGGATAATTTCTACGCTACCTAGTGCTAAGCATTCGTCATAAATACGCTTTGCCCAATCTTTAGCAGCAGTCTTTTTGAGACCTGTCTTTTCCATGATATACTTAGCAGCCTGTGTCTTAATTCCATAAGAATCAAAACCGCCTTCTTCGTATATAGATATAATATCTCCCTTGATGTTGTCTATTTCTTTTCTCATAATTGCGTTACGCAATGAACCCGTGAATTTCGTCCAATGCTTGATATAAATTTTCCCAATCCTCAGCTTCTTTTAAAGCATACAGATCAGATTTTTGGTTTTCATCATACTTGTCGTTTTCATGGTAAAATGCGTGAGCTAATTGGAGAAGATGTTTCTCTTTTTCAGTTAGTCCAGCGGCTGGGTCTTCGGGAGCAGGTGCTTCTTCGGGTGGTTGCTCAGGTGCTTCATCAGGTGCAGGTGCTTCTTCTTTGTCACCAAGACCAGGTAGTTCTGTTTCTTTTTTGTTTGTCTTAACGAATGATTCTTCTTGGAAGAAGTTCATTTGTTCTTCAAGAATGTCTAAAAATGTAGTAGGAGTATGCATATTATTAACGTTTGATGTTTCTAACTTCGGTGTCGCTTTGTTTTAACTCAGCATCAGTGATTTTAGCATCATTGTCGCGAATTTTAGCCTTCTTCATATCAACTTGCTTCTTTTTAGCAAGGTCAGCTGGTGAAAGCTGCTCGTCTTCTTCATTAGCAGACGTATCTACGATAGCCTCTTTGTTAAGCTTAGTGTATGCTTCTTTTAGTTTCTGGTCAAATTTACTTTTCATGTAATTATTTATAATCTATGGCTTCATTTTAGTAATGCCGTCCTGTTTGATCACCTCAATGATATCACCTGTGGCATACGATGCCGCTTCCTTGCGGTGGGTGATAAGATAGATAGCCTTATCGTCATTAAAACACTTTTCGTTGATAATGTCAAGCACATATCCTACACCTTCTTCGTCTAACGCACCATCAATAAGCTCATCAAAGCACATAAGGTTACAATCGAACTTACCTTGAATCTTTTGTAAGTCCATAAAGGCAAACATGATTGCAATATCGATATTACGCTTCTCTCCGCTTGAGAAGTTATGATACGAACACTCGTCTCTCTTATCATTGATGATAGTTGCCTCGAAGTATTCGTCAAACTTGATTAAACAGTTGGCATGTAGCTTCTCAAGATACACGTTGATCTGCTTATTGAAGATATTGAGCATCTTATTGATGATATACGACTTCACACCATTCTCACCAAGGATAAACTTGATTTTCTCAAGGATATCTACCTGTATTGTAGTCTCTTCAATATGAAGGTTGTTACTTTTAATCTCATCTTCGATTCTTTCGATGACTTCATCTAATGTGTTAACTTCTTTCGAGATTTTAACAGCATCTGTCTTCAAATCGGTTATATTATCAGTATGATCACTGATACGTGAGGTTATTACACTCTGGTTACGGATTTCATCGTTAAATGAACTAATTTCAGTCCTAATCTCACTTATATCCTCCTTGATACCACAATCTTTAACGGTAAGCTTGCATGAAACGTCATTAGCGGTATCCATTACACCGTTTTGGATATCGATGAGGTCTGTAATATCAGCGATCTTTGATTTTAGTTGGTCAATATGTTGGTCAACGTCAGCTTTGTCATGATCACTCATTTCTCGATGACATGTAGGGCATTTGTCGTCCTTAAACATATCATTAATCTGCTTATTGAGCATTTTAATCTCGGCATTATGCTCGATAATTATTGTTTTAATACTTAACTGCTCTGGAAGAACCTTTTCGCGCAGACGTTTTGTAATATCGTCTGATTTTTTATGCAAATCCTCTACATCAGCTTCCTTATCTTTAATAAGTTGGGGGTAATTGCCTAAATCTCTGGTAGTATCTTTAAGATCAGCTATCTTATCACGAATAATAGTGATTTTTTCTTTGATATCAAGGATACGCTCACGTTTAGACTGCTCAAAACGCGCATGTTGTTCCAAATATACCTTATAATTACGGTTCTTCTCCGATGTTTCAGACTCTAATCGTGTTAATTCACTAACGTTGGTGTTATAATCCTTACGAACGTCTTTAAGCATGTCTGTAAAGATGGTCATATCGAAAATACCTTCAATATAGTTGCGTTTTTCTGTTTTTTTCTGAGCTAAAAACGGAGTTGTTTGATTAACGCCCATGATAACTGAGTTCTGAATGACCTCTTCGCTCGCTCCTATGATATCATCGATGTCATTCTGCGTATTTGCAGAGCTATCGCGACTAACATTGTCCTTTTTATCATTAAATAAACGATCCTCACCGATAGGTTTACGCAATAGGGTAAGAGACGATGGTTTTAGCGTTCTTATAATACGATAGTCGAACTTACCGTTGTCAAAATCCAATACAACCTGCGTTTTCTTCTTATTCTTCTTGTTTACGATATCAGCAAGCTTGATTTTACGGATAGTTGCACCATAAAGAGCAAAATAAATGCTCTCCATGAGTGATGACTTACCTGTTCCGTTACTTCTGTCGGATTTGTCCTTATTAGTGCCTGTAATGATATTAACACCTGACTTAAACTTGATTTGGATAGGTGTTTGCCCTAACGAAAGGAAGTTTGACGCTGATACTTGTTGAAAATTAATCATTTGAGTCTGGATCAATTAAATCAAGGATATCATGACCTGTTGAGTCAGCATGTGTCATGCTTTCTAGCATACTTATCGTGGCAATGTTCTCTTTTTCGACACTTTCCTCGAACTTCCCATCCTCTAGGAGAGTATAAGCATGTGCCTTAAGCTCTGTAACACGTGTTAGAACGTCTTCGCACTCCATTATGAGCTGTTCTACGTTCGTCATACCATTAGGGTCTTTAGGGTGCTTTGACATTACACCAAAGCGACCCATTTTACCATAAGCCATGAGCAGTTCACCAATCTCTTCGATTACCTTATCCTTGATATCACCTATATTTGCGTATTCTTCGTGCATATCCTATATTAACATATATATTTGATTTGTCAATATAGGATTGACCGATTTTTATTTTTTGAACGGACACGCATCATATAATAACTCCATATCAACCTGCATATCATGGTTTTCAACATATGTTAGTATCTTTTCAACAGGATACTCGCAAAATGCTCGCATATCGAGAGGTGTTTCATTAAAGTAACCAATAGACATATAGTAATCTCGGAACTTAAAACCATTTCCCACAACTTTATTACTGAATTCTACCCATTTTGACTTAATACCATACGCATCAGCCGCTATTAACCCATGTAGTGAACTCGATACGATAGCTTCGCATTTACATATCTCGTTTATAATCTCTTTATAGGTTTTTCGCAGATCGATCACATTGATATCACTATGTTTAACATGTATTAAATCGCGTTCTAATACATGTGGGATAATACCTAGCTTATATTCTTTAGATACATTGGGTTTATAGTATCTGGGCATCAATAATACAGGATCACCATACACTTCAGGACAATCTACTCCATTACGGAGCATAACCTCGCGTGTTAAAGGACCGCGAACTGCTCTTATATCGCATTTTGATACATTGTTACCATGATCTAGAGCAATACCAGCTCCCCAAACTATAGTTCTTGGCTTAGCGTGGTTTAATATAGACCCGACCATCATATACGTGTCGCCTAATTCGCCTAATTTTTTCCAATCAGGTGATTTTCCACTTATATATTCATACAATTTCGGATTTATAGCATCACCGAAATTAGAACCCTTCATCCATGTTAAATTATTCATTACATGTCATACCCAAAGAATTTAAAATCTTCTTTGAACGTTTCTTGTATACGTTTGATAGCAGCATCGTTAAAATCCCCCTTATATGTTTTCTTCTTATGAGGGTTCTTATTTACATTACCTAACTGAGTATACGGTAATCCGATTTTTTCCAATATGTATTTCCAATTCTTATCCAATTCTTCCATTTTAGTAAAGTAATCAACGATAACCTTTCCATTGATTTCTCTACCTTCGGTTAAGTATTGCTTCTGTGTTAGATACTTATTTTGATACTCTTCTCTGTCCTGATGTATAGCCTCGTCAATAAACCAATCAACAAACTGATTTATTGATTGATTCATCATTTTCTTATTTAAATCATGACCTCGTGATCGTTTGATATAGTAATACGTGCTAGCTATCCAATCGTAAGGATTTCTAACTACAGCGAATTTGAATTTATTGTCAAACTGATCCAACATATCATGTTTGATGTGATGGTTACGTATAGACTCTGTATCCAAGTGACCACCTATCATCATTTTTGATGTGTTATCTAACTTCTGTAGTGTATTGTGAACACTTGTGCCACCGCACTTGAAGATATGAGTGTAAATATAGGTTTTACCAACTCTGCACATATTATTTAACCCTCGCGATTAGAACATCATTAGCCTGAACACCTTCACCAAATTCAAACGTATAATCCTTATTGATTTCCAGTAATTTTGATTTTACAGCATCAACAGTTGTCCCATACACTCCGAATAGACGAACATCGTCTATTAATACCATATGTGTCTTAATATCGTGAGCTTTTATCACGTTTAATTCATCCAATAATGGTTTTTTTGTTGAGTTTGTTTGCGCCCCACCTTGATAGTGAGCATCTAACCAGAACGTAACGGGCTTATCGATATCCTTGAGGATTTTCTTCAACCCCACTGGCGAATCGTTCAAATGAAAGTTGATATTTTTATCACTTTCGTATTGTTTCTTAGTGTCGTTATGAAACTGAGCGACAATCTCGATAGTATGAATCTCTTTATACTTATCTTTGATCTTGGCGAGGGTGTTACCCTTGTATGTTCCTGTTTCGATGAAGATGTCTGTCTTCTGTAATTTTGTTGGGTCGAAATTTAATGGCATAATATGTTATTGTTATTTATTGTTATTTATAAAGTTTCTTAGATAGTTAGTGTATAACCAATCTTCGTTAGTGTAAAATTCTGTAGCGGCTTTTTTCAAATTATCCTCAATTCCGTCAATATATCTATCGTAAAACTCACTATTGAATTGACTACCCCATAAGCTCGCACCCAATGCGTTCAGTGAATCCCATTTACACACGCCTCTAGGGTTAAAAATACTATCCACACTCTTAAATGATCCATTGTATATTGGGAATGTTCCACATGCCATAGCATCAGTCAACTTTTCAGAGAAATAGTTATCATGATTGATGTTTTCAATAACGATAGCAAACCTATAGTCCTTGTATACGTCTTGAATGTTACCAAATGGCTTACCAGTGCATCTTCCGAACACATCTATCTTATCACCATACTTCTTTATTACTTGAGAGCGTAGAGCGTGGTTAGGCGTATCGTTCTTACCAGAGTGGACAATACAAATGTCCTTAGTTTTTGGATACATCATCGGATTAGAAACAGTCGTTCCTCCAAAGTTAGCACGTTTAAACTTGTCAGGATTCTTTTGGATCAAATTCTCGTCATATGTGATGATCATGTCGAACTTATCAGCATATTTCAACATTGGATTGAACTGCTTATTTGAGTGGACAGGTGACTCGACTTGCCATGCTATATTATACTTAGAATTGGCGTGATGAACCTCATCAAAGCATCTATCAGTAAAGATAGTGATACCATCAAAGTTCTTTTGGTTCTTAACATACTCAAACGACTTTGGTGCTTTACCAAATGTCGATGATTTGTCATATGTCATAAAATTCTTGTCGTAAATATTAATCTTCATAAATCCCCCATTTCTTCATATGTTCTACACATTGCTCCTTGTTCATTCCTAACACCTTTTTATATTCTTGTGAGTTCTTTCGTGTTTCAATAGTTAACGCTTGTTTGTTTCTGACGAATGAGTGATACCCGTGATATAAATGCAACATTGTGATGTTTTCGGATGGTCGGACTATTCTAGTTCCTAATTTTAAACACCTGTCCCTGTATTCAGAATCTTCATAACCCCACCCACTAAAGTTAGGATTAAATCCACCTGTCTTAACAAACATGTCACGGCTCATTAGAATAGCACCTCCGCATGAATCAGTAAACATACGTCCATGATCTGTGGCATGACTAGATGTTAATATTTTTAGCTGATTTTCGTCTTGAAAACGCTTAGCAAACTTCTTTGTAGAATACAAAACTGATTTATACGGGTAAACAACAGCAGTGTCGGCATAAGATTCTGCCAATGCTTTAATGATATTAGGATCAAGGACGCAATCAACATCCAAAAAGAGAAGATATTTTCTCTTTGTTAACGTCTCACCTATATTATAAGACCCGTTCTTCCTATACTCTCCCGTATTATTAGTTAATCTATGTATATCGTCTTTTGTGATAGCATCACCACACTTTGATATATCACCATCTTCAACATGGACAAATTCCAAATTGATACAATGTTCCTTATAAAATTCGTTCCTAATGACGAAATTATCCAATCTATCAGGATTATCAATTCGGATATGTGATATAATTGAAATATCCAAAAAATCTACTTTATTCATTTAAGTCGTTTCTCTTTTAAAAATTTAATAACTTCTTCCTGATCAGGTAAAGGAACTCTACTAATATGCACACCGTGCTTATGTTCGAACCTTTGCATACCATTAATCTCGTTCTTAAGCTTATTCTTTGATCTAGCTGTGTTACTGATACTTCCCTCTATTTCATTAATATAGTATAACGAGTGCTCAAGGTCAGGGAACCACCAGAACGGAGGATGATACCCTTTAAGGGATGCCATATAAGTATGATCAACATGTTCCATAGCGTTGATATACTTATCGTCCATCATACCAATATCATCTAGACATTCCTTAGTGTAGACACTGAATGACCCAACTAAGTTAGGGTAGAATCCAATGTTGAATGTATTATACGCGCACGTTACTCTAGTTGTCGGGAAACCATGTTTATAATTAGCTGTTCCATGCTTAGCGAAGTTCATATGATGGATACCAGACTCTTCCATAGCGTGTATGTAGGCTTGAAACACTTCTGGATTCTTCAACAACATATCATCTTCCATGATGAAGATGTAATCGCAGTCGCGATACATTAACGTGCTTATGATTCTGTTCTTAACATGAGCTACCCCACTATATGGCTTTGGTGATTGATCATATAAAATATTATAGGGATCATTATTATCACTCAGGAACGTTTTAGACAAATCGTTAACAATATTTGACGATTTTTCTCTAGATGCGCCATCATCACACACAATTAGACAATCCAAATCTCTTGAATTGTCTAAGACAGACTGTAAGGACTGTAACAGGTAATCATTTCGATCACATGTTACGAGTCCAAGTCCAATTTTCTTCCCTGATACCATCGATTAGCGTTGGTATGCGAACTGACCACAATTTACTGCTACTAGAGCATCCTTACTCATCTTCATATGGTCGCCTGTGTTCATATCAGCGATGGTAATGTATCGTGGTGACTCACTTACGAGCTTTGCGCAATATTCTGACACCGTATTTCGACGTGAATGGACGCAAGTGAAGAATTTACCCTTTACATGTGCAGATAAGTTCTGCATAATCTTTGTTTTAGCTTTTGTTTTCATAATATTTCTTTAGTTGTTCTTTGATTTGGTCTTTATGATCCGTCTCTAACGTATCAACATAGTCCCTGATCTCAGAGAACATATCCAATGTTGCTATATTAACAGAAAAATCTCCTGTGTCAATGCTTTTTTTGATGCTTCTGTCATCTATTACTAGATTTCTTGGTTCATACGACCATATTTTAGCAGCGAGCTTGTCAATGGTAGCCATAGGTAGCTCTCTATCGATAATAAGCTTAACAAAGTTGTTATATACCTTACCTTTGGTCAAATCTGTCTTCAATGAAGGGATTTTGATGTAATGGAAGGTAGGAAATCCCTCATTTATGACGAATTCGCACTTACCAGTGTCCAATTCAAGGATATGGAAGCCATTATCGTTACCAACATCGTTAAAGTTGTGCTGAAATGGGCTTCCTACATACTTGATGCTACCTTTCTTGTAGTCTTTATGCTGGAACTTGTGAAAATGCCCTGAGTAGACGTTCATGCCCTTGGAAAGTAGGTCTGAGGACTTCAAACCATGCTCACAAATCGAGAATGAATTCCATTTAAAGTTTTGAATCTCGAAATGACCAAAAATATAGTCGGATTTATCAACATCAGCGATATCGCAACCCCAAGGGACGATTGAAATGGTTTTACCAGACGCTGTGGTGCATTTGGTGATAGTATCATAGATAAATACGTTATCCCATTCATTATAGCTTCTCAATGAGTGAATATCAGACGTATCGCGAAGATAACAGTCATGATTGCCCGTAAGAAGGTGGACTTTGATCGATTTAGGGATCATTTTCATGATCAGCGCAGAGAAATCTAACGTTTTAACTGAAATTTCATCACGATAATGATGCCAGTCGCCTAAAACAAACAATGTTCCTATCTTTCGGGACTCCAACTCGGCAATTAAGTGCTCCATCCAGTCTTTAGTGATCGCAAAAAACTCATCTGAGTTCTTATTTACACCTATATGTATGTCACCTATAACGGCTACCTTATTTTCATTTATCGTAATCATGGTCATCTGAGCCTGTGTGCGATGAATCATGAGGAATATTGTATTCCTGTTCGAATTCATCGAAGACTTTTTCTTTATATTCTTCTGATGTGTTGTGGAATTTCTTTTCGATCTTAATACGGTTTTGGAAAGCTCTCCATGCGATCATAGAGAAGTAACCGAAGATGTTATTTTGCGCTACGATGGTAGGTATCTTATTACCGTCCTTATCTAAGGCCAATTCGGTGATAAACTCATCCTCACCGACTTCTATTTTTACAGTATTATACATTAAATTGCCTTCCTCGTCTTTCTTATGTGTCCCCACAAGCTCTTCTGGGACAATCTTACATCCCTTATCTGTAATCGCCTTGGTGATACGCCATGTAGCGTCACCACGCATCTCTTCCAGATAGCTATAGTTCATAAAGTTGGGCGAATGTGCTATACCGTCAACAATTTTTAACACATAAAGTCCTAATTGTCGAGAAAAAACTTCTGTTTTATAGAAATCTCGTATTTCTTTAACCAATTCAGAGTTGTCGATGTAATACTTACCTGGCTTTCTGCCTTTTTTTGATTTAACTACTTTGCTCATTTATTTTATGTTCCGTGTATTCTATTTCTTGGTTATCGTAAATTTCTTTTCGCTCTATAGCGTGGTCTCCACTGTAAAGAAGGTTGTCATACATATCAAAAATGTATAATTTTTCTTTACGTTCATGCAGTCTAAGACCTCTACCGACTGCTTGAATAACTTTCACCCATGCTTTACCAAGATAGGCAAAGATAAGGTAGGGTAAATTGTTAATTGACACCCCAACTGCGAAGATTCTAGACATTGCTATACATATAACATCATCAGATGCTTCCATGTCCTTCATTATTTCTAATCGTTCAGGAACTGGTGTCTCACCGCTAATGAAGAACACTCGCTTACCTTCGCAGTCTTCTAAAATTTCTTTCAATACTTCACCCTGACGAATTCTTTCGACAAGGATAAGACAGTTACCGTCTAAACGGGAGGCAATACGCTTGATCGCATTGTTTCTGAACTCAGAGTCTATGACGTGATCAACTTCGAGGAAGTAATCTTCCGTAGCATCAGTGTTCACGCACATATTGTAAATACGATACGGATCAATATGTTCAAACTTGATCATCTTCACTATAACATTAGAAAGATATTCCTCATCGCGTAAGGATTTAGAGGATTTAGTATATATTGGAGCACCAAAGTATCCCATAATCTTATCCTGCTCGTAACCACCTTTAGGTAAGCTACCTGTAAACCCAAAGCGATGAGTGTATTCAAATTTTTGGAGCAACTTAGAAGCCTTCGGTGTCTTATCAGAGAAGAACTGATGGACTTCATCGTATATGAGTATATCAATAGTTTCGAATAACTCATTATAGGTAACGTCTTTAGGAATTTTACGTTCAACGATAAGTTTACCCTTAGCGTCCTTTACCTTATTACCTTCCTCATCAGTTTTATATATCTTCTTATCTGTTTGAAGAAATCCAGTATTTACGATGGTAACATTTGTAGATGAATCCAATTCGTTACCCCCTGACCACTTACTGAAAGAGAATGTGCATTCGTAATCAGTAAAGTCACCAAATGTTTGATTAACTAGACCAATGTTTGGCACAACAATCAATACTTTACAGTTGGGATCGTTTCTATAGATGGTTTCAAGCATCGTTGCCATGATTAGTGTCTTACCACCACCTGTCCCAACGAGTTCGAGACCATTACCTACTTTAAATGCAGCTCTAATACTATCCAACTGGTAATCTCTAAGTGTATACTTGGTATTAGGAACATTAACGATATCATAAGGTATTGGTGTAACCAGTCTGTGCTTTACGCCATCACTGAGCCTCACCTTTACATCATAATTACTAGCTTTAATGAAATGTATGATAGACCACAGTAAACCAATGTCACAATACCCAGAATTCTTTGCAATCGAATATTTACGCTTTGGTGTATTCTCATTCGATGAAAACCTAGCTGTCTTGTCTTCATACGAAAACTCTTCCCGTATTACATCAAAATATGGGCTAGATACATCTAATTTGCATCGGTTCTTACGGTAATATGTCACATTGAAGTCAGACATATATTACATCTCTTCGAATTTAGTGTTTTCAAGCACGTGTTTAATATCGAAACTAAGCTTATCCATATTTTCACAACATCCTTTAAAGTATTCGCATAAGAATGTTAGCCGTTCGATTGATTCTAATGTTTCTCTATATTTATCACCCTTCTTTAGTTCGGCTTTCACACCAACCTCAGACATAGGATGCCCTTGGTCTTGATAATGTTCAAAAAGTTTCTGAACACCCTGTGTTTCTAAGAAAATCTTATATCGTTCTTTTTTAAATAGTTCTCCTCGATTAGTAGAGTATCTACCATACCACTTACCTCTTACGAGTCCTACCTTACGTGTCATCTCTCCCATTCTGAAATTATCAATAAACAAATCACGCATTAGTTCTTCGTGATAATGCTTAATAATTAACGTTACGTCTTCTTCGTTTGCTATGTCTTCGCTTGGTTCTTGATTTTTAGTAGTCATATAATAAATAGTTGCATGGGACTCCTTAAAAAACTTTACAATAAACGCATTCTCTTCGCTGAGAAGAATACTAAGAACTATAAACTTGTGCTATCGTTGGAATCCGATGGTGATGACTACATCATATCATATGTCAACGGTAAAATCAATAGACGCGACACACTTTCTGAAAAAGAACTAAACAAATATACATTCATTGAAAAGACTGGTAACAGTTTCTACAAGAAATACAAACCTGTCGATCCTATGACTATCGTTACTGAAATGGATACAGGCAGCGCAGGGATTGGTGGCACAGCTACTGACCTTGGAGCACCCAACGGTGACACATATGCTACTGGTGACGCCAGAATGCCAAAGGTCATTGGATCAAAGAAGAAATGTAAGAAGAAAAAGGGTAAGAAGAAATGTAAGACAGAGACTCCTATGATTACACGTACATCAATTACAGATACTTTCACAATTCCGCTAAAATAATGGCAACAAAAAAGGCTAAGCCTTCATGTGACGATATTGAGTTCGACAGTGAGGAAGAATTGGAATTTTACCATTGGGTAAAGGAAGCACTTGAGTTTGGATTCATTTCAAAGTATGATTATAATAATATTTCATACGATCTTGCTCCTAAACAATCTTACCAAGTCACAAAACAGTTAAAGACTAAGACAAAAGTAGTTGATAAGCATTTATTTCATGCCCATATCTACACTCCTGACTTTATTTTGTATCCTGACACCAGATGGAAGCTCCTAAAGGATGAACACAAGCTCTTAGAGCTTAATGACAAGCCTATCGTCATCGATGTGAAGGGAACGTTCCAAATGCATGACGGATCACGTAGTTTCTCTATGAATCAGAAGTGGATGTATGATAAACACGGCATTTACGTCAATAAGTTGATCCCATGTAAGTTTTTCGCGCTCACATGGCTACCAGAGGCGTGCAAATACACCAAAAAGACTAAGAAACTCCGCGCCAAGTATAAGGATATCCCTACTTTGCGTGAGAAATTTGCTTTATAGTCTTCTTATGGTATAATACGTTCGATGAATGTATTAAATTATGAGATTAGAGATTTTTACACGGATATTTACCTGCCTAGCGAGTTCGAAATCCTTACCAATCTATATAAACAAGGTATAGACGCTGATAATCTATGCATTCATACAAAATATTACAAAATTCTCTTCTTTAATTACATATCTAAGACCTATATTGAGGCACTTAGAAATAATAAGAAGAAAATTTTCTACATTATTGGCAGACCAGAGAAGTCCGAGCTATGGGACTACGCGCTTAAGAACGAAATTGTATACTCTTACTTCTTAAACATCAAGAAAATCATCAAATTATACCCTATTAACGCTCTTTTGACTGAGGAATACACATATAATGAGTTCCTTGAGGCCAATGAGGAAGAGCTTGTCGAGGTATTGACGAAGGATATCATCAAGTGCCGCGAAAAGAACCCTAAGAAGAGCTTCAAACAGCTACAATCGTTCGTTAAGACATATGAATTGAAGTATTTGGATAAGCAAATCTTCGAAGAGGTTCAGAATAGGTTTATTTTTTCGTAAAGTGAGGGTCATAATTGATCAAATCATGGTATCCGCTCGTTGTATTGATTTGTTTAGCCACTGCTCGCGCATTTCTTTGACCGTAGTTTGCCCATTCGTGAGAAAGTTTGTTCTTTAAGTCTCTAATTTGGGAACTTGACAGCACATTCATATATTTTCTATTGATAAAGTAGGCAGTTGACTTACTCAAGAGGTGAATCATGTAATTTTTCTTCACATTATCCTTCTTCTTGGCTACCTTTTCGTGAATATATATGGCAACATTCATACATTTCTTTAAACATAGCGCGTTTTTGAAGTGCTGTGCCATTGATTTAGCCTTTTTCATGAATGAGTTGGACTTATACGGGTTCAAAACAGTATTAAATTTGGTAAAGTGTTCAATTAGATGCTTTGATACTTGCAGTTGATTCACATTTTTGATCACTTTCTTGATTACACGGTGATCATTGACCTTAATTTTAACAGGTGTGTCACCAGATAGTCCGTATTGAGTGATATTGAACTTATATCCCTTCGAATAGCAGTCAACACGGTATGATTCTACCCCTTTATGCGAACAAATAAACAAGATTTTGCCCTTTTTAAGCACATCGATGCACACTCTATAGAGCTTTGTGTTGGATGTTTTGATGAATTTATCCCTGCTCAGGTTAGTAATGGTGTTTTCATTGATATTATGCGTCAAATAGTTGATCATCAATGCCATATTGAGTCGGAATGTGTCCAATGATGTGTCATTATCGAGCTTTCCTGCTTCCAATAGACGAACATACTCGCGATTTACGTCACATTTTTCGAAGATTATCCGAGAAGTATAGACAAAAAGTTCCGACGAGTAGTTTGATGGTAGCTTTTGGAACAGTTTTGATTTTGGTTTTGACATATGTTGAAATTAAAATAGCATAAGGAAGCTCAAATAGCAATAGTTATTTGGTAGTTCTGATAAAAAATGATTAAACAACACCCAAAATCACAAACCTATTAATTCAATTATTTATAGAATATAGATTTAAAGTATTTTTGCAATATTATTAACGTTTAAGTGAACGAGGGGTATTATTAATAATATATTATAAAAAACTATGTGTTCATAGGATTTCGAGGGATGGTGGGGTTGACTTAGGTATATTCGTGTGGTATATTTGTTGAATAATCATGATCGGAAAACCAATTCATATACCAAAGCACGTAATAGGTGCGCGTCAACTACCAAAGTTACCATCAAATCCACCTAAAGAGACCAAAGGTGGGGGAATGTCAGTCAATTACATCGCTGATGTTAGTGGATGTGGGCATTATCGTATGATTTGGCCTAGTCAATTGATGAATTCTAGCAAGAGTATGGTCATTTCAGACTGTAAACGAGTGATTTTAGACCCATCTTTCTACAAAGGTGTCGAAACCATCCGTCTACAACGCCAAGTTGACACCAATCAGCTGAATATATTCAAACATTTACGCAAGATAGCTGATAAAGTAGGGGCAAGAATCATTTATGAGATTGACGATATCCCGTTTTATGAGGATATTCCCGTTTACAACCAAAATCGCAAGTCATTTGCACGCCAAGACTACCGTATGAACATCGAAACAATGATGAATATGGCTGATGAGGTAACTGTAACGACGAAATTTATGCGAGATTACTTCATAGACAAGCTCGACACTGACAATGTGACAGCTATTCCTAACTACATGCCCAAATCATGGATGGATAGGTATTATAATGAAGAAAAATTGAAGATTAATCTCTCAAAGAACAAAAAGAAGCCTCGAATCCTATATGCTGGTAGCGGTTCGCACTATGGGTCAGCTAATGTTGAGGATGATTTCACAGCATTGGAGAAATATGTCCGTCAAACCGTAAACCAATACCAATGGGTGTTCTTCGGAGGTATGCCACGAGGCTTATTTGACCTTGAGCAGTCTGGTAAGATCGAATTTCACAATTATTCACCTGTTTCATCATATGCTGAGGTGTTTTCAAAGCTAAAAGCGCAGGTAGCTATCGCACCACTGCTTAAAAATAACTTCAATAAGGCTAAAAGTAACATTAAATTCATCGAAACGGCTGCATTTGGTATTCCATGTATCTGTCAGGATGATATTGTAACTTATGATGACTCAATTTATCGTTTTAACACGCCTTCGGAGCTAGATGATCAAATTAAGGCGTTGACAAAGGATGCAGGTTGCTATATGAAAGCTGTTAGAAAGTCACGTATGGCAGCAGACCAATGGTGGCTAGAAGATAATATAACACAGTGGGAAGAATTATATAAACACCCATTCGGTTCTGCTGAAAGAGTAGAACTTAACAAACTCCAATAATCAATGTATCGTAATCTAGTATATAACAACAATAAATCCATAGTAAAATTATTCACATGGGATGAGGAAGGCAACCGCATAACGAAGAACTTCCGTTATCAGCCTTACTTGTATACTGAGTCATCGATGTATAATGATGCTACCTCAATCTATGGGGGAAAGCTCAAACGACATGTATTTAAGAACTCATTTGAACGTTATCAGTTCGCTAAAGAGGGTGGAGCGGATCGCGTATACAACAATCTACCAATTGAGCAGAATTTCTTGATTGATATGTTTTGGAAACGGAATAAATCACAAGAATTTTCTCAGTTTCCTCTATCTATCCATTATGTGGATATCGAAGTATACTCACCTGATGAATTTCCTGATGAGTGGGAAGCTAAGCATCCTATCAATGTTACAACTATCTACAACTCGCTCAAAAACGAGTTTAAAGTAATGTGCGTAGGTGAAGGATTTGATCCAGATGCATTATCGGAAGAAAATATTGAGCGTTTTGCTAAAATCAAAGAGAAATCTAAGATAATTGTCACGATTCATGAAACAGAGAAGGAATTGTTGCTACACATGCTCTCGTATTGGGAAGAAGACTACCCTGATGTTATCACAGGATGGAACTTACCTTTCGACATTCCTTATATTGTTAACAGAATGAAGACATTACTTCCTCGTGATGAATATTTACGCATGTCTCCTACTGGACAGGTGCGTGAAATCACTCGTAAGAAGAAACTCGGACCGCAATACGCAATCGATGTTCAGGATTACTTGATTACAGGTGTCACAGCGTTGGATTATCAAGATGTATACATGAAGTTCAATGCTAAACCTGTGCCTAATCGTAAATTAGATACAATCGCGGAAATCGAACTCAATAAGGGTAAAGTTAAGTATGAATCGTCTAATTTGGCTAAACTATCAGTCGATGATTGGGATTTATTCGTATTTTACAATATCGAAGACGTTAATGTTATCAAACTATTGGAAGAGAAGTTATGCTTTTTGAAGGTTGCGCGATTATTGTCATATTTAGGTATGACTCCGCTCAATAAGGCACTCGACACACTACCAATCGTTAATGGTTACTGTGCTGTCAACGCTTACGAAGAGGGTAAAGTCATTCCAACGTTCCGAAAGGATAGTTCTGATTGGAGAAAGTATGAAGGCGCGTATGTTAAGCAACCTATCGCTGGTTTCTATGAGCAAATCGTATCCTTTGACTTGAATTCACTGTATCCTATGACAATGATCACTTTGAATACCTCACCAGAGACAAAATTTGGTAGAGTTATTTACAATGACGATGGAAATACCGTTATCTTCCAAGATAACACAGGTAAATCAACGCCACTAACGCTTGAAAACTTCAAGAAGGTTCTCAAGAAGGGTAATCTATCTGTGAGTAAGTCAAATGTTATCTTCACGCAGTCAAAACGTGGTATTTTCCCAACGATGGCTGAGGAAGTTTATAACAAGCGTCTCGAATTCAAGGGATTGATGTCAAAGAACAAGGATGCTATCAAAGCTGGTGTTACCGAGGATGAGGAAGAACGCCTACAATCGGAAAACACTATCTACAACGTGTTCCAGCTTGCTTTCAAGATTATGATTAACTCTCTTTATGGGTATTCAGGAAACCGATACGCATTCATGTCGGATATTGACATTGCTGAGAGTGTTACAATCACATGTCAGGACGTTATCAAGAAATCAGGAGATTTTCTTAACCAAATTGCCAATACTATCATTGGCGATGACGATAATGGTGATATGGTGATTTATTCCGATACGGACTCATGTTACTTTGAGCTTACTAAGCTTCTTGACCACTTGAATATTCCTTTCTACGCTGATGAGGAAACTAAGGACGATATTCACCCTAAAGTATTGAAGATTTGTGATATTATTACAAATAAGCTAAATGATTTGATCGAACGATGGGGTGTCACTGAACTTAATTCAGATGATTGCCGTTTCAAGTTCAAAATGGAAGCAATTTCTGACAAAGGACTATTTATCGCGAAGAAAATGTATGTATTACACGTTCTTAACGATGAAGGATACCACGTTAAGGATGAGGGAGACCGTTGGAAGTATAAAGGTGTCAAATTAGCGTCTGCTGGTATGCCCGTTGCTATCAAACCATTGGTTAAGGACGTTGTTCATAACATGGTATACACTGGTAAGAAGTCAGTTGCTGATGATTACTACATTCGTGCGTATGAGAAGTTCAAGTCGCTAGATATCGATAGTATTTGTTTGGTAAAGTCTATCAATAAGTTCGATGAGTATGTTAAGGGATGTAATGACTGGAATACTGCACCCAGAATGCTTGCGCATTACCGTGGGGCGTATTATTATAACAGAATCATCAAAGAGCAGGGCTTAACTGCTACTCACTCTAAGATTACTCGATCAGACAAGGTGAAATACGTGTATGTTCATAAAAATAATCGTTACGGTATTGACGTGATCTCATATGTTGATGATTATCCTAAAGAATTCGAGAGTATATTCCAGATTGATGTTAATCTCATGTTTGAAAAAGGTGTTAAAGACGTTATGGCTCAATTCTACAAGGCTGTTAACTGGCATATCGTGTCACCTAATAAGCAAGCACGTGTCGATGTTATGAGTTTCTTAACTTAATTGAACTATTTTCACTCTGCCTATTGATTTATCGTTTTCGGATGGTAAAATGTAGGCATGAGTGAAAATAAAAACATTATCATTTTTGGCGATTCCGCTGGAAGACTCCTTATCGGAGATAAAGTAAACGAAACAGAAACGCAAGTTTCCGTAACACAGCCACACATCGTGGATATCCATCCTCAAGAGGGTGGTCAAATGGGTATTCGTTTTATTCCAAGTTCATATCTTGAGCTTTTTGAAGACGGTGGTAACGGAACATGGGATTTCCCTAAGTCCACACACTCATTCAACGATCTTGTAGTCTCTGAACAGGCTGTAGCGTTGTATGTCCAAATTCTTGAAGTTTATGAGAAGACTCGCATGAGCCTTAACGCTGAAATCCAAGAATCTGCTGACAACGTTGTTAGCATGACTGACTAATCTTCTTAGATCATATTAATATGGCTAAGAAAAAGGAAGAAGCCCCTAAAGAGCTTACACAAGCGGAACAAAGTAAACAATTCGATGCATTATTCGCTATTGCTGATAAAAGTAACGAATATGCATCTACATTGGATGATGATTCGCTCGCTAGTGTTGATAAATGGCTATCTACGGGCTTCCATGCTCTCAATGGTATCATCAGCACTGACTTGTATAAAGGTATCCCATGTGGTCGCGTAACAACTCTTTTCGGTCCTTCGCAGTCTGGTAAATCGCTATTATCAGCATTGATCCAAAAAGCTGCGCAAAAGGAGGGTATGCGGGTTATCCTATTTGACAGTGAGTTTGATAAGGATGGACGCATGGAAGCCAGTTTTGGAGTTGATACAACACTTGTTAAGACAATGCCTGTTGAGACAGTCGAGGATTTGATTAAACAGGCATCTAAACTCTATGATACTATCATAGACAACAAAGGGCTACATGGTAAAGTCTTAGTAGTTATAGACTCTCTTGGTGCGTTATCTACTGATAAAGAAGTTAGAGATATCAATGAAAACAAAGTAACAATGGACATGGGACTTAAGGCCAAGCTCGTTAAGACACTATTTAAAAAGCTAGCAAGTCGATCAGCATTAAGTAAATGTCCTTGTCTTGTAATTAATCATGAGATCGCAAACCCAGGTAAACAGTATGAAAGTATCTTCAAGGATCAGGGTGGTGGACAAGCTATTGAGTTCTTTTCTAGTGTGATGATTCACATTGGTAAGACAAAGTTGAAGGAAGATGTTAAAAACGACTTCGACGTTGAAACAATGTTCACAAAGGCCAAAACTACAGGTCAAAACCTTAATCTGTTCACGCAAAAGAATCGCTACGCTATGCCTCATAAGCAAGTTGAGTGTTATTTGAACTATCAGAACGGTATTGATCCTTACAGCGGTCTTAAACCATTGCTTGATGAGTTAGAATGTCTTTATCTTAAGTCAGCTAAGGGTGAAATCGGAACAGGTCGAACTTGGTATATCAAGATTGATGGCGAAGAGGTTAAACTTGGTGAATGGAACCAATGGAAGAACGATGCTGAGATTTGGGATACACATATCCTACCTGAGTTGAATAAAATCACTGGAAAACTTCTCGGATTTGAGAAACACGGGTAATGGGCGATTGGGATAGAGATGACCAATTCTATAAAGAAGAATATGTATCAGTGATGCGTCTTCTTGATGATAAAGGTGTGCCTAGAAGTAAATTTGGTGATCTTTCTTTATGGGGTAGGATTAGTCTCTACAAAGGCGGTGATAGTATACTACAAACACATCCCGATGACTTCGATCTAACTACATTAGTTGGTAAAGAAGTCATCGGGGATAGTATAAGTGTAAATCCCGCCATTATTGGAAAAGTATACCCAGAAGGTGGTCTATACGTATCTGGTCAAGGTGTAAGAGGTTGGGGAGAAGTAAAATTAAAAGATGAGTAACGTAATAGTATATAGTTTAACAAAAGGCGACGAGATGACTAATACATTAGTGTATAAATCGGTAAGAAATCTTAATGATGTAGCTATATGTATGGTTACTGAAAATACCGAAGCTATAGCTAAGGGCTATAACGAATTTCTCGACCATTATGATATTGATGAATATGATTATGCCATATTTTGTCACGATGATGTATCAATAGAGGATGCTAACTTAGCTGAAAAACTCGATAAAGCAATCGGTGATGATTCAGAGTTCGCTATCTGTGGTTCTGCTGGAACTTCTTCGTGTGTTATTAAGGATAAATGCCTATGGCACAGGATGCATAACGATATTAAGTCATTATCAGGGGCAGTTGCTCACTATACTGATAAAGATGACACGGAATGCTTCATGACTAACTTCGGTCCTTCACCAAAACGTGTTATTATGCTTGACGGATTGTTTTTAGCTGTTAATATCAAGAAGGTTAAAGAAGCTGGTGTAAGATTCGATGAGTCTTACCCTAGTAAGTTCCATTTTTATGACCTAGACTTCTGTTTAGAGGCAAATAAGGCTGGACTTAAGCTTACAACATACCCAATATGGATGGTTCATAAGTCGCATGGGCTTGAGGATATCAATAATCCAGAATGGGATGCAGGAAATCAATATTTTAAAGACAAGTGGGGAATTAAAAATGGATAATACGAGCAGAAAAACTATAAACTATAATGAAGTATTAGAATTACATCGTTGACAAGAGGTTGTCTTGTGTGTATTATGAATTAATCCATGAAGTTAGACACCAAGACATTTGAACACAGTATCCTATACCAAGCTGTTAAGAGTCCCTATTATCTGGGAACTATTATCGAGCACGTAGACACCGATTTCTTTAAAGACACAGACGTAAAGGCTGTTTTTGGTGAGTTATTGTCCTTTTATACGGAATATGACAAGTATCCCAACATGGCAGAGCTGAAAACTATCATTTCTAACGAAGAAGTGAAGAAATCGTTCATTAGGGTAGTAGATACATTCAAAGGACTCGATACTGATATCGATATTGACATTCTTGTCGAACAAACGGAGAATTATTTCCGTGAAAAGTCCATTGTTAACACTCTTATGAAGATTGGTAAGACGTGGGATGAGTTAACGCACGCTGAAATCTCAGAACGAGTGCAAAGAGCGTGCGCAATGTCTATTGTTACTGACATTGGTTTCGATTACTTCAAAGATATCGATACTCATATAGACTGGTTGAAGTCTAGTCAGAATAAACTATCAACAGGCTTCGAATTCCTTGATGGTAAGCTCAAAGGTGGCTTTAATCAGGACGGTAGAGCTATGTATGTCTTCATGGGTGGCACAAATGCTGGTAAATCTATCGTTCTAGGTAACTTAGCTGCCAATTGTGTGCGTCAAGGTAAGTGTGTTCCTATTATCTCACTGGAAATGGATGAGCAACTATACGCTCAACGTATGTCTGCTAACTTTGCGGAGATACCATTCGATGATTTGAAGGATGAGACGGAACAATTCAAAGCAAAGATTCAGCAAATTAAGACAAATACGCCTGATGCTAACCTTATTCTTAAAGAATTCCCACCAGGCAAGTTAACAGTATCAGGACTTGATGCGTATCTTGAAAAATTACAGAAAAAGGGATACGATTTCGACATTGTGTTCCTTGATTACATCACTTTGATGCGTGCTGAGGGTGTTGTCGGTATGTATGAGGGTGGTAAGAAGCTTGCAGAAGACATTCGTGCGTTATCTTACAAGTATGGTGTATCATTCGTTACAGTTATCCAAGCAAACCGTGGTGGAGTTGGTGGAGAACAGCCTCAACTTGATAATACCTCCGAATCGATGGGTATTGCACACACTGCTGACTTTATCGCTAGTATTTGGAGAACAGAAGAGGATATTGAGACTAATACACTACGTCTAGGCATCCTTAAGAACCGTGTTGGTGAGAACTTCGGTGTTCAGATGCTCGAATTGGACACACGTTACCTTAAGCTACGTGAAGTTGCACAAATCTTTGAAAATGACCAAGCTGAAATGAATACAGAGCTTAAACAACAGATTGGAGCGTTGAGTATGTTCGAGGAGATTGAAGACCCGAATTGATTTTTCGTAAACGCCTGATAAATAAATGTATGAGTAACAAAAAGAAGATATTTTACGTAGTAAATTACGGTATGATATACACAGCCTCTCAGCTTGTCATGGAATGGTGTGGTTTGGTAGCAGATGATGCGCTAAGCACTAATTATAGCCGTGTTATTGATGATATCGATCCATTTCTACATCAGAATAGCGATTTTGAGGATACTGTGGTATTTATTGGGTTTAGTGCAGAGCTTGAGAAGAAAATTAGAACCATCTATAAGAGCTATACGGGCTTTAAGTTCATTAACACTACCGAAGAGTCAACTCCGTTCCATAAAGCCCTTAAAATGGCATCAGGAGCGAAGCATTTGACTGATCCGCAGAAGCTTTTCATCAAATATGTCCACGATTGGGTTACAAACGCATTCAAGACAAAGGAAGGCTACATTCTCTCTGTTCTTTTTAGATCATTGAGTAAGGATTACTTCTATAAGAACTTTAAAAACGGATACACTGATATTTCAAGATATGGAAAAACTATACAACAACATGTTACAGACTTTAAGGCTCAAAATAATACTGTGTATTCATTTAACGGATACTACTTTGTTAACGGTGATGTTAAATTCCTCGATGACATTATGTATAAATTTCTCAACGAGTTTTCCAATATTTCTCTAGTAGATATTGATCGTAAGCGAGTGTTTATGCGCAAGCTACCTGATTCGGATACTGATCTATTAGGATTTTGTAAGGAATATTGCGAAAGCGATGTTGGATACGCCCGTATATGCTCAGGTGCTATCGGAAAACCATTTATTGTATTAACAAAGAGCATGGAGAAGGTAAAATAATATGAACGAATCATTTTTTGAAAAATCCCCGCTTGACGAACTCGAATATTTAGAGTATCATGATATGATCCTCAACTTCTGTAGTTACGTATGTATCTTAAAGAATAAGAAGATGAATTTCCCATCAATCTTCGTAACGGTCATAGAAGACGCTACATTAATGCGAATCTATGTAGACTTTTGTGGCTTTGATGATGATAGGGAAGCCGTATTGGAGTTTCTCAAGTTCGATGAGAGCATCGTTAAGAGTAAATTCCTTAAAAAAGTAATCAATAAGAAAATATTTTAGTGGAACAAGAACAAAAAGACATTTACAACATCTATTTACGTGTGTTGGGCGAAGCAGCTGGTAGACCATATTCATATCGTAAGAATTTTGACGATATGGGTGTTGACGTTCAGGGATATTTGGCTAGACTGTCGGAGTTCTTTAGAAACTACCCTCATATCGATAAAGGTATGTATTTCCTTGCTCCATTTAAGATTTGGAGAGAGGAAAAACACTATCCGTTGGCGTTCTTTTGTAAGCGTAAGTCATTAACTGCCTATACTGCATACAAAAAACACTTGACCTTTCTCGATCCTGACGATATCTACCATTTGAACTACATTATTACCAGTTATAAATTCATAAAACGGTATTCTGCTATAAATAATTTAAAGGTCTCCGACTACATAAATCATGTTGACGGAACCCATGTGTTCTTAACCCATTTAAAGGAAGGTAAAGTTAGTATTTACGCCTTATTTGGCTTTGACAGTTTCAAGCAAATTTTTAGGTCAACCGACACTGAATTGAGAAGGTCTCTATATGGAGATTTGTATTCAGATTATGATACAATGTATCGTAAATATATACACTCAAATAAATGTCGAGAATTGACACAAAAAGCCTTGCAAAAAGTATCATAGTATGGTATATTAAATTTACGCACAAAACGTGCAATTACAAAACATAAACAAAAAGGAAATAAAATGGAATCAATCGAAAACATGTTCGAACAGATCAAAGACGGCTTCACAAAGCCAGTAGCAGGTGGAGGAGGTCAATTTAAAGACATTCTTCGCTTCGAAAAGAATAACGACTACACGGTGAGACTCTTGCCGTATGTAAAGAACCCGAATGAGTCAATCTTCGCGTTTCAATATCATGGTTGGAAGAGTGTATCAACAGGTAACTATTTCGAGGTGATCGATCCTAGTAGCTTGGACTTACCTAATCCAATCAAGAAGTATTCATATGATTTGGGTGATAAGCTCAAAGCGTTGAAGCTTGATAAAGAGGATGCTCGTATGGTGCGAGCACGTAACATCTGGACAAAACGCGCATGGCTTGTAAATTGCCTTGTCATTAATGATCCAGTTAATCCTGATAACAACGGAACCGTTAAGATTCTACGTCTAGGTAATTTCCTACACGATGATGTTATTGACGATGCATTCCTTGGTGATCGTAAGGACGAGTTTGGTATTCGTATCTTCGACCTCTCAGCAAAGGGATGTAACCTTAAGATTCGTTGCACAGATAACGGATCAGGTAAGTATAAGGATTACAAGAAGTCATACTTCATGTCTCCATCCGAAATCGAAGGTGTGTCTGGTGTTAAAGATACTATTGCAGATATCTATGATCGCTGCATTGACCTGACTACAATCTATCCTGTAAAGGACTATGAGGAAATGAAGGAAATCCTTAACACTCACTTCATCGGTAGCGAGGGAGAGACTGATAATGAAGAAGTAAATGAAATGCCTTCCTCGGAAGGTCCTGATCTTTCTTCTATCATTGATGAGGAAGTCGCTGAAAAACCAGCTAAGGCTGCACCAGCTAAGGCTAAGGCCAAGGCTACACCAGCTAAGAGCAAGGCTAAGGCTAAGGATACAGACGCTTCTGACGAGGCTGAGGGTATCGACATTGATAATATCCTTGAAGGTTTAGACGACCTGTAATATCATGCCTGACTCTACATTAGACCCAGCTGTGCTCAGCCTTATGACGGATAATACCAGAGGGATGACACATATTAACGCATCGGCTAACGGTGGCGATAAGAGCGGTTTAGGGAGAAAGGCTACAGAGAATATTGCACGACAAATTATCGAAAACGGAGGACGTGCGGGAAACCCTGCGTCCTCTTCTTCGGTGGTTGGTATGGATGATATTAAAGCGAATGCTGGTGATTATAGACCTATGGCTATGACACCAGAGATTCTAGCGCAGATGAAAGAAGAGGCAGATGCTGTTGGTATGGATGTTTTACCGCCAGAAGCACCTACGCCTGTTCCTAACGTTGCGAAACCTGTAGCACCGCCTATACCTAACGACGACAAAGATCAGTTAGAATTTGACTTTGAACGTTTTATAAATGCAGAAGACGTGCATATTATCTTGACAGACTTGATGAATTGTGTTAAATATCTTCGTAAGGAAGTAAGAGAACTCAAAGAAAAGTATGAAGAAAATAATTAAACTAGATGATTCCCTTGTAACAGGGTTTTTATTACCATTGTCACTAGTTACAGAAAGAGTTGTTCTATCTGTAAAGGATGATAAAATTTCAGCGGTAGCGTCAGCACCTGATTCAACAATATTAATGCTTATCGAAAAGGATGTGCAATCAAATACTGATGAATTCAATATCAACGTTGGTAATATCAAGAAACTTAAAAGTCATATTGATAATGCCACTGATCTGAACGATTCTGATGAACTTATCATTGACGGTAATAAAGCTAAATACAAATCTGGTAAATGGAGATTTTCTCTAATGCTACTCGATGATGGTATTATTCGTAAGAAAAATATCTCGATGGATACGATCAACGCTTTGGATTATAAGACATTTTTCGATTTGTCATATGCTTCAATTCGTGAGATTGTTAAGTTACGAGCAGCTAATGCAGATGCGGAAAAGGTTTACTTCAAATTCACGGACGATGGCGTATACGCAGACGTAGCTGACTATTCAGTATCAAGTATTGATGAATCAGGCGTGCGTATCGCTCTCGACTTTGATGGTGATCAAAACACTATCGGTTGCCCTGTTGGATTTGAGCTTATCAAGCTTCTGTCTCAACATAAGGGGATGGACTTCAAAGTTAAGTATGCGCCAGAAAAAGGTGTATTCGTTTTCCAATACGTTTCAGATGGAACTTCATTAACATATATTGTTTCAGAGATTAAGAACTAGTATGAAGAATAACATAAAAACATTAGGATATTTCGTAAAGCGACTCAAGGATTCTGGGTATGAAACTTGGAAAATCTTTGATAAGTATTCAGACGCAGACCCTCGTAAGTATACTATTCTTATCGATCCTTTTGGCTCAGCGGTTTACTGCACGTGCTATGAGAATCTTGAAGAACATGGAGATATCGTCTTTGAATTACATGATGGTGGGCAATACATTCCTCACCGTCTACGACTTAAGACAGACTCTTTCGAAATCATTACAAAGTATCTAACTGAGTATGGTATCGTCAAAAAGTATGAAGAGAAGGATTGATTAGTCCGTGTGGGTTTATAAATAATTACATGGATGACAAAAAGGTTGCAAAAGAAATTGAAGACTTACTCAAGAAACTCTCAAATAGAGATGAGAATGGGGATGTTAAATCTGTATCTAAACAAAACCTCCACTCAAAGACACTAGTTGGTATTATCGAACAATATTTGTCACCATTTATTTTATTTGGTTACGATGTTCATGGAGAAGCGGTTGCTATATCTAAAGTTAATACACAACAAGAGCTAGATGCATTACATATGTCAATCGGGAGATATGATACGTATCAAGCTTCTAATAATTATTCAGATACTGTCGGTGATTATAACGGCGATGATGAGTCTTAACTCTTGATTTTTACAGCAGTCTTCATAAGTAATTTTATGAAGACTGTTTTAGTTTTAGGAAATGGGTATGTTGCAAATAAACTCCAAGATAATTGGAAGATTGATGCTAACATAATTGTAGTTAGTCGCTCTGAATTCGATTACTTGGATGTTAATGCTTTCAATAAGCTTATCGGGAAGTATTTGCCTGATTACATCGTCAACTGTTACGGATACACTGGTAAGCCTAATGTTGATTCATGTGAAGACAATGTAACAGAGTGCGTGCAGCGTAATGTGTTTGATCAGAGAAAAATCTTTGCTCTAGCTAAGAATGAAGGCATTCCTGTTATCTCAATCTCGTCAGGATGTATTTATAATGACGAAACTGGTAAGAGAACCTTCAAAGAAGACGATACACCAAACTTTGGGCAAACAAATCCAACAGCTTCTGTATACTCCAAGTCAAAAGCAGCATTCGATAAAGAATTTCAACGCAGTTATGCAGCTGATAACTATCTTTTGAGAATCCGTATGCCTTACGATCATAACCTTGGTGATGATAAGAACTATCTCGGTAAGATTCTCAAGTATAATAAGCTTGTGAACTATCAGAACTCATTAACTCATGTTAAATACCTCACACGAGTCGTAGAAACCATTGTAGAAGACGATGTAGAGACAGGTGTGTATAATGTTGTAGACACTGGTGGTATCAACGCTGAGGACATTCTAGAGATAGCTGCGGAATATAACCATTTCCACAACATTACGAAGTGGTATTCTACTGATGATATGTTATCAGAGAGTATTATGAAGTGTCGTAGAAGTAATTGCGTGTTGGATAACGCTAAGATCAGAAAATATGTTGATATTCCAGACGTAAGATCGATCTTACTCGAAACATTTGAAGAAACACTATGAAAGGCGTAGTATTAGCTGGGGGAAAGGGGGTTAGAATGCTTCCAGCCACTAAAACAACCAATAAGCACTTACTTCCTGTGTATAGTAAGCATAAGGGAGCTGTGCCTATGATTAATTACCCTATCGATACATTACTTAAGTTAGGTATCAAGGATGTTCTCATTATAACGTCTCGCGAGCATTGTGGTATCATCACAGAATATTTAGGTGACGGTCACGATAGAGGTATGACGTTTACTTACAAGATTCAGGAGATGAATGATCCTGATCGTCCCGCTGGTATCGCATCTGCTCTCAAATTAGCTCAAGATTTCACTCATGATGAAAATTTTATGGTGATTCTCGGTGACAATTATTACCAATGGAATTATAATTTCAATGCGGTTGTCAATGAGTTCACGAGCAAGCGTATTACCGATAATAAATGTGGTCTATTTTTATATCAGACAGATAATTGGTCACAATTTGGTGTAGCCGAGTTTGATGGGCATAATATTACTAGAATTGTCGAAAAACCTACAGAATACGTCTCTGACTACGCTGTTACAGGAATGTATGTGTATACTCCTGACGTTTACCAGTATATCGACAAATTAGAACCATCAGCACGTGGGGAATTGGAAATATCTGATATAAATGACATGTATATCAAAAAAGGCTTGTATTATTACCAAAAGTTTGATACGTTCTGGTCTGACATGGGAACTCCTGAATCAATGTTAAAAACTATACAACATATTAATGAATAAAAAGAATATCTTAATGACAGGTGGCTACGGCTTCATTGGATCGAACTTTATTAACTACTTAATCAATAATTATGATGAGTTTAACGTGATGAACCTCGATTATGAGGGAGTTGGGTCTAATAAAGACAACATCACTAAGGAACATACCAAAAAGCAGTGTATTATGCACTGTAAATGGGATATTTCTGAGGATATTCTCGAAAAACAGGACATTGTTGACCTTCCTTTCGACTATCTGTTCCACTTTGCCGCAGAAAGCCATGTAGATCGCTCAATTTCATCCCCTAGAGGCTTTGTAACCTCAAATGTGATGGGAACTATGCAAATACTTGAAACGGCTCGTCAGTTAGGTGTAAAACGTGTCATTATGGTGTCTACGGATGAAGTGTATGGATCAATGAAGCAAGGTTCTGCCAAAGAGACACGTAAATACAACCCATCGTCGGTGTATAGTGCTACAAAAGCTGCCTCTGAGTTGATTTGTAACTCATATGTTGAGACATATGGTATGGATATCGTAACAACTCGTTGCGGAAACAACTTCGGTGCTGGTCAATTTGAAGAAAAGCTCATCCCAAAGGTCATTAAGAACGCCCTTGAGGACAAAAAGATTCCTATTTATGACAAAGGTAAGCAAAGACGCGAGTGGGTTTACGTTAATAACCATATTCAAGACCTTATCTTTGTAGCTGAGCATGGAAAATCTGGAGAAACTTACAATGTAGGTAGCGGAACTTCACTTACGAACATCAAATTGGTGAAAAAGATTCTGAAAATTCTAGGAAAACCAGAATCCCTGATCGAATTCATTCCAAATGGCAGGTTGGGGCATGATTTTAGGTATTCTCTCGACACTACTAAGCTTCATGCGCTCAAATTAGAGGTAACAATAGGAAAAGGTAGCATAAACCAAGAGGATGAGGTAACATTCATCGAGAATATTGCAAAATATCTATTTGATGAGCATCTAGCTGAAACTATTAAACATTATAGTTGACATATATGTAAATATACGGTAGATTCATCGTAATGCGTAATTTAATCATAGATGGTGGCAATTTACTGCACCGAACTTACTACACCGCTAATAAAAAACCTGTCCTCAACAAGTTCAAAATGAATGTTGGACACGTATATTGGTTTCTATCCAAGATTAAAGAGCTACAAGAAGATCACAAATGTGATAATATCTTTGTAGCTTGGGATATTCGTGATAAAGACTTCGTTAACTTTCGACAATCAGCTGTGGACTACAAGGGTTCGCGTGATAGAACAAAGGACGTAGACGTTCATAAGTTCGATGAGATAATCTGGAAGGCATGTGAGTCTTTAGGTATGCGATGCTTCCGTGCTAACAAGCTTGAGGCTGATGATATCATATCATGGATTTGTTCTGACCATATGAGCAGTGCTGATGAGAACATTGTTGTATCATCTGACCAAGATTTCATCCAATTGCTGCATCTACATTCGAATACTAACATCTATAGTATGAGTAAGTATACTATGCTCACTGCTGGTAACATTACAGAGTTCACTAATGGCGTTAAGGCGTGTCACCATTTGCTATTTAAGGCAGTTATGGGTGATGACTCAGATAACATTAACGGATTGTTCAGATACGGTAAGGTAAAGAGCGCAAAGTTCGTAAAAGACTTTAGAGTTAACTATGATAATCTAAATAAGGATGATCAAGAGGTAGTGCTCCGTAACATTCGTATCATGGATTTGCGTGAAGGTATGCGTGTATATCCAGATGAGGTAGAATTTTACCGTGATCAGATCAAAGAGCCTACTGTCAATATGACTAAGTTCTTCGAGATATGTAATCGCTTAGATTTAAGCAGAATTTCAAAGATGAAAAGTATTTGGAGAAGAACATTTGATACCAATACTAAGGATGATTTGCTATCGCTGCTATTATAGATAAATAATTGCATGACAGCAAATTATAATTTTCAAGTTAGATGTAACTCATGTGGTAAAGCAAATGCGCGAGCACGAGTATCAGAAGTTAGAACCCGCACCCATATTATCAAAGAGGCTAAATACGTTTGCCCTCTATGTAATGCATATGTTAAACGCGACGAAATCAGTAGAACACCAATCAAAACCGATTAAGGTTGATTTTATCATCAGGTCATGGTAAAATGATCAGATGAGCGGTTTCCTAACATTACCAGTAGAATATACTGAACAGTATATCTATCAATACGTAGGTTACGTAAAAAAGAAGTCCAATGGCAAGTTAAACGGGGGTTGCCCGTTCTGTCATGAGGGTAAATCTTGGCAACGTGACGCTCGTTTTTGGTATGATCCTTCAAGAGAGGGAAATGCTAAGACAGTCCAGTGTTATAATTGTGGCTATAGGAATACCAGCTACGGTTTCATTACTGATATATCTGGTATGACGTATCATGAAATCAAAAAAGAGATTCAAGAATATGATATTGTCCCGCCTCAAGTAAACAATATTGAGAAGCTGGTAAACACGTTCATACCTACGACTTTACCAGAGAATAGTATCAATCTCTGTGACCCAACTCAGGTATCGTTCTATAAAGATAACGAGATAGTTCAGTTGGCTCTAGCATACTTAGCTGAGAGACTTCTTTTAACAGCCTGTAATAGACCTAAAACGTTCTACCTGTCTTTAGATGACTACACACATAAGAACCGTCTTATAATCCCATACTACGCAGATGGGAAGATCGTATGGTATCAAACACGTAGATTACTAGATGATGGATCGTCAAAGTATCTCAGTAAGGGCAATTCTGAGAAGTCTTTATATAATATGGACAACATTGACCACAACGTTCCGTATATTTTTATGTTCGAAGGTGCTATTGATGGTATGTTCGTAATGAATGCATCATGCGTCTCTGGAATTACAGAAGAAGGTGAGTTTATGTTAACTGCTTTACAGCAAGAGCAGCTAGACGCTCACCCCTTTCATGAAATTGTTTGGGTATTAGACTCGCCTTACTTAGACGAGACAGCTGATATCAAAACAAAGGCACTCGTAGAGAAAGGCGAGAAGGTATTCAAATGGCCTTTAAACTTTGGTGAACGATACAAAGATTTTAATGACATTGCAATCGCTGGTGGTAGCACAAAAAAAATCTCCCAAGACTTTATCTTGGGAAATTTGTATAAGAGAGATGGAGTTGGCGATCAGATCGCAGCTGCCTTTATGCCTCGTTTGTAAGAACGTATTGCTCTAAGTGCTGATTAGGCGAAACATCGAACGGAATGCGCTCATCCTGTGGATCAAAGATATTAGTCTCCGAAAGCCACACGAAATCAACATGCTTTACGTCACCATCACGGTCAAGTGTCTTGATAATGTAAGGGAATGGACGATCAGCAGTGCGTTTTGTGAAAGCTTCATAAGCAAACTCAGCGTCTGGTGCTAATTCTTCTGGTGTTACATCACCTTCGATACCATCATCAATAGGAGCAGGTTCATCACCTAGTCCCATTTCATATTCCTCATTAACAAGTGTAGCCTCGTCTGTTTTAGGAGAATACATTTCAGCGTAAAGATCGCCAATGTCTGTGCGGTCATTGTTTGAGAATCTTGTTTTGTTATTAATAATCATTTTATTTGTGTTTAGAATTTATTTAGAAAGGTTAGGGAATTGTTGTAGAAGCTCACGTTCCTTACGGTCAGAACCAACAACGTGTGATCCAAGCACCTCAGCCATAGCAGAAGCTTCTTCCGCAATACGAGTGACACGCTTACCTTGAGAACGAACAACACCACGGAACGCAGAACCTTCACGGTCAACACGATTCAAGAAGTGATTGAGTGAGTCGCTGTTATCAACTGAGTTAATAAGATCAGCGAAGTCATTCAAAATAGAAATCCACTTTTTAGCTTCTTCAATGTTTGATCTATTAATAGACTTGAATGAATTCGGGTTAACGTCAAAATCCTTTGGATCAGTATCGTCACTTAGCGAACCTTGAAATGCTTCTTCGCCAGCTTCTTCATCCTCTGGGTCCATTTCTACGAATTCTTCCTCGTCATCATTAATGTCTTCGGAAAGTAGTTTATTGAATTGTTGTCTAAATATGTTATTGCTCATGATAGTTTTTGCTTACTGGTATTCTTTTAATTATTTATCGAATTTACCATAAATAATTAAAATGAGTAACTCACTAGAACAACTTATATCGGAAGACCTTACCAATTATGGTAAAGGTGGGCAGGGATACGACTGGCATAATCAACAGTCTGGGTCAAAATCGTCATTGATTGACATTATGACTAAACATACAGGTCAGGATTCCAACGGCAGAGCTGGTGGCGTGCTTCCTTATGAGATTCAAACCATATCTGATCGTATTGTTACGCAGTATGAGAACACAGGTGTCCTTAAAAGTGACTTTGTTAGTGCATTAAAGAACCCAATCGTATCAGATGACGAGGCAAGTAAGGCAACTATTCAGAGAATCATCGAAGAAATTAATGATATTACCAAAAAATACGGAAAAATCATGTTAGAACTTGACAAGTTGACCGTATAGTGATAATATCCTTGAATGCAAGGTATTATAATCTCATTAATAGTAAGCCTAGTCTTTAGTGGACTGGGTTACATGTCGGGTAACGACCCGTATCTATGGTTCGGAGTGGCTTTTTTTGGTCAGTTTGTTCTATTCTTTTTCTACAATATGGGTCTAAAAGCCTATAGTCAAGCACAAACCAATAAATTGACTGTCCTGCGGCTCAATGCTATTGGGCGTAACCGAACAGTGTTAGAGTGTGCTACATGTAAGCATCCAAACCCTGTTGATATCCAAATTAGTGAAACATCAAATGGGTTTAAATGCGAAAAATGCATGATGGCTAATTCGGTTTATACCACATTCAAGGTATTTCAAAAGACTGAAATCGTTGATGGAATTATTACAGACGATATTGCTAAGAAGCTTATCCTTGATAAGAACACAGGTAGTGAAATCCCTAAACCTTCAACAGAGGAGGAAGCATAATGACTGACGAAATCTCTGTTCAAGGTATTATAGACATTGCTAAAGATAGGAATGCTACAAATATCACACCAACTGTTGAATCAGTGTATACACGTGAGGAAATTATCGCATCAAATAAGCGGAAATGGAAATCTACACGTAAAGAATTAGAATATGCTTATTCTGATATCGCTGATTTCACAAACTTTTCTAATACAGATGATCTAGACGCTGGTTCTTTAATCAAACTCATCATCGATATCTACAAAGAGACCGCAGTGTATAGTAAAGAAGATGCTGTATTGGTAAAGAAACTACAGGTGAATATACTTAATACATTAGATATGATGCGTATCCTTACTGTAAATACAAACCGCGAAACCGTTGTATGTAAACTAGAATCATTCGTTAACCACATCACATAATATGAAATTATCTAACGAAGAATGTGTAAAATGGTTATGCTTGTTTGAATGTGTTGATGAAATATCAAAGTATTGTGATAACAAGAAACTAGACAAAGAAGTCGTCTTAAATAAGAAGATGAAGCAGCATCATATCAGAAACTATATCGAAGATCGCTTTCATTCTATGAGTAACGATTTCGATACAGGTAGAATAAAGACACGTAGAGGATTTGTGCATGACTTTATCTACGAGGGAACTTAATAATCCCCGTAAATGCTATCATTACTATCAATGTTAGCGTCATAGTCGAATACATTAGCTCCTAACTCGTCTGATGAACCTTCATAGGTCTTATCAACGTTATCAGCTACAGAACTAAGTGCAGCTGTTCCAGTCATGTCAGTAGATTGAGCAACATCATCATTGATTTGGTTGATAAGATTCTCAGGTAATACATTATTCTCATAACTATAGTCATAACGCTTACCACGCAGTAACCAAACATAGTGGCCTAGTAATGGATTTGTCTGTGAGATTTCCTCATCGTCACGTCTTGTTATTTCAAACTTAGCTGAACCACGTCCATTAGGTCTATCGTTACCTCCGAACTCTACCATATCTAAAATATCTCCCATGTGAGGTTCTTGGTCTGCGCCAAATATGTTAGTAAAGGTATCGATATGAACAAAGGCTGTAATATCTCCGTCAGACTCGATACCGAACTGATTGAGGACGATGGCATCACTATTCATGATAACGAACATAGTGAGCTTCTGTGGGTCAGCAAACTGCTTAGTAGTGTGCTCACCGTAGATAGCATTATGTGATGACAGTTGGTATAGATTCTGTTGGTAGTCTACCTCAACGCCGTATCGACTAATCATGTCCTCAAACCATTGGTCAAACAACTTGTGTTTGTTGGGTAGACATTCTGAATCAAGGTATCGTAAATCCTCTGTAAAACAATCTAATGTATCAGAGGCGACAGGTGTAAAAAAACATTCGCTCATGTAATTATTTATTGTCTAACATTAGTTTAGCGCGTGTTATCTTTTCATCAAGCGTTTCCTTAACAAAAATAATGGTAACACCAGTTGTATGTTCATTACCACCTACTGTTTTTTTACCTGTGGGATTATCAATACGATATTTTTTAGCTAAGAACTTGGCACGTGGGCTACCTTCCTTCACTCTAATGATACCGCCACCCTTTTTAGCGTTATCAACAGCTCGATCACCTTCTTTTTTGGTCTTCTCTTTGTTGATATACTTAGGAACGATACGTAATGTCTTAGCACCCGCAGATGACACACCAGCATCGTCGCGTTGATGCCTATGCTTAGCCTTATGCTGCATATCACCACGTCCCTTAATAGGTTTCATAGGGCTACCAGTAGATTGCATGATACTTTTGAAGCTAGTCTTCTCTTTTGTGAGCGTAGTTTTCAACATACCGTTCAATTTCTTATACTCTTTCATAGACAGTTTGTTATCAGCACCTATGATACCTCTAATCTTCTTAGCGAGGTCATTGTAATGGTATCTTTCGAGCATTTTGAATACAACATTACCAGGTAGTCGTGTTTTGATTCCATACTTTTTAATGTCAGATGGAGTCATATCTTTAGCAAACGCATTATTACGATCATCTCTAACTTGTTCGTATGTATCGAGAAGTTCATTAAGTGATTTCTCAAGCTTATTTAGCTTACGTTTGATCTTTGAGTTTAATCCGTCGAGTTGAGCGCGAGGAATCTCCTTAAGAATATCAAGATCAACCATACCTCTACGAATCTCCTCTGAAAAATCAGAGAATTGATCTACATATTTCGTATATTCTTTAAGATAGTCATCGATATCTATATTCTTAGAAGCTGTATGCTTAATCCATGTGTTATTATTCAGGTCGTAGGCAGCTTCTGTGTTCTTTAAATTGTATGGGATAGCTGTTACGTAGTATTGTAAAGGATGAGGAACCCCTTTGAGATACCTATCATCAATTTGTAACCATGTCTCGTAAAGTATATCACGAATTTCTTCTTCTGATTTATCACTTTTCACGCGAATGTATACATCTATGTCAGATGTCTCTGTCCATTGGTGTGTTAATATACTTCCCTTGATGAAGTATTGCACAACAGGTAATAAAGCATTAATGCGCTTAATGTCTTGTATGATTTTACCACGAACATACTCCTTAATCTTAGGAGAACGTTTTTCTGGTTCCTCAAATACAAATGGGGAGTAAGTTTTTAATGTTTCGTCTACTACAGACTCAAATACGTTGATCATCATATAAATATTTATGGCTAGACGTAAAAAAAGCCACTCCCTAAAGAGTGGCTTTGTAAATTTGTGTAGATTTGATTAATCGACAGCTTGACCAGAACTTCCCTTAGTCTGTTTGGTCTTATATTCCGTTGGCTTTACGCGCTTAACGAACTTATACTGCTTTTCTTCACCATCTTCTGTGGAAGAGTCCTTATCCCACTCGCCAGATGCCTCAGCTGCTTTACCAGTCTTGGTCTTAGTGCGAACAGTCTCAGCGTCAGGAGCACTTTCGCTCTCAACAGCCTCTTCGTTCAAACCTTCGAGGTCTTCAATACCTTCTCCACCTTCGTCGCCTCCGAATTCGTCAGCTTCTTCGCCTTCTCCTTCGTCTTCGTCGCCAAGCTGGGCGATAATTTCTTTAAGAACTGATACTTGGTCAGCTGTTAATGTAATTGTAACATCAACTTCACCTTCTTCTTCACCACCAAATTCGTCGGAAGCACCTTCAACATCATCGAGGATGTCGGAACCGCTGTCTTCTGAATCGTCGAAGAATTTGCTGTCATCGAATGCTTCATTGAATAGACGGTCAAACGCGCCAAACTTAGTTTTTGTATTCTTATTTTTCATAGTTATATAAATTGGTATTTTTAATTATTTATCATTTCTATAGTAGTTTTCTACTTTTTTTTGACTAAAATGCGTATGAACATAAATATTTATATGCAAAAGGCACGTAAAATACCACGAAAAGACGATAAACTCATCGAATCAATCAACCAGACATATGCTGGTGATAAGGTTGTTCCGTATATGGGTAACTCAAGTTTACCTAGTAAAGAGTCCACATTCGAATACGATAAAGATAGAGTAAAGGTCATCCTCAGATGTGCTGAAAACATTCTATACTTCGCTCAACACTTTTTTTATATCATTTCCGCTGGTGAGAAGATTAAGATTAACCTTCACCCATTCCAAAGAGACTCTCTTAGAATGTTTCGCGACCATCAGAAGTCTATTATGAACTGTTCAAGGCAGGTTGGTAAGACAACTCTCATGACTATCTACGCTTTATGGTTGGTTACGTTATATGACTACCAACATATTGTTATTGTTGCGAACAAAGAAAAGACTGCGCAAGAAATTCTTGACCGTATCCGTTTAGCTTATACAGAATTACCTAACTGGTTGAAACCAACAGTCGAAAATTGGGCTAAACAGGAAGTTAAATTTACAAATGGAAGTAAGATTCAAATCTCCGCAACATCTGCTGATGCTATTCGTGGTAAATCATGTAACTGTTTGATCGTTGACGAAATGGGTCACATTGATGCTGGTATTATGGAAGAGTTTTGGGCAGCGGTTTACCCAACTATTTCTGCTGATGATAAATCTAAGGTGCTTATCGCGTCTACTCCTAACAGCGTTGGTAATAAGTTTCATGAACTATGGGAAAAGTCTCATATTACTAACAGTGGTTGGGGATATGTGCGTGTTCCTTGGTTCGATGTGCCAGGTAAGACAGAAGAATGGGCAGCTCAACAGCGTATTGACCTTGGTGATGATATGTTTGAACAAGAGTATGAGTGTAAATTCCTTGAGGGTGGTGATTCATGCATCCCAGAAGACCTTTATAATGAACTACAGAAGCGTTGTATCAACCCACGTGTAACAATGTATGATGGAAAGTATAAAATCTTCGCTGAACCTAACATTAAAGATCGTATATACGTAGCTGGTGTTGATATTGGTGAAGGTGTAGGAGCATGTGCGTCTACTATTAACATCATGGACGTGACAGAAATGACAGCTATTGAACAAGTAGCTACATATCATAGCACATCTGTCGGTCCTTATGAGTTTGCTCGTCAATTAAACGATATTCTAGGACATTGGGGCAAGCCTCCTGTAGCCATTGAGCGTAATAACTCTGGTGGTGGTGTTGTGGTCACACGTATGGACAAGGACTACAACTATCCAAACATCATTCACTTCGCTACAAAGCAAGGTAACATGAGTTACGGTCACTTGAAGGGCGTTACATCGTCCACTAACACAAAGTATCACGGTGTTATGAACATGTTCTATTGGTTGAAGACACAAAGACGTGTTATTTTACGCGATATCGATACATTGAAAGAGCTTAACACATTCGTTCGTCATAAAAACGAGAAATGGGCTAAGAAATCTGACTCATATTTAGATGATAGAGTTGATGCTATGCTATGGTCGCTTATCGCTATCCATGAAATGGTCGTAAAACAATATTTCACTATTCTTATGTGGGATGATAACAAGAAGCCTCTCATGTTGAAACCATTATATCACGTTTTCGATAGTAAAGAGAACCGTTATGTTTTCGGTGGTGAAGATAATAACTTCGGTGTTGATAGATTGATCATGCCATCGGTTGATCATGATCCGCATTTAGATGAAATGAATGATATTGGGTGGTTATTGCCTGAACAAGCGGGGCATACTCCTTCATATGAGCCAGCTGAGAAGTATTTCACAGGTTAATATCAATATGTGGATACTTAATGTCATAAACAACCCTAAATACTCATATGTTATCATTTAAAAAACTATTCAATGAACGTCAGAACGATGTTGATAAATCAGAACAGGCTGAATCAGCATGGGCTGATATATTAGAGCAGATAAAGCAGAATAGTGGTATATTAGAACCTACTGTATTTGATGATGGTATTAATGCATACACCTTTTCATTGAGTTATATTAACGATGAATACGAGGGTGTTGTATACTTCATGTTTGACCCGATGAGTGAGCATATGGGGTATTATGACGATACTAACAACGCTATATACATCAACGCTGATGAAGACGCTTACGATAAGTATATGAAATACTTTGAGTTTGGCACTGAAGAGTTTGACGAGACTGCTGAGAAGTTTTTCACAAAACTATTCGATGAGAATATCTTTATACACGAGTTTATACACTATCTTGATCATAATAATTACCAAGTGTTTGATAAGACTACGTATTCTGATCATGATCATGAAGATCCTACAGCTTATTTCAACAATCAATCGGAAATTAACGCACGCTTTTTAGAAACATTAGCTAAGTATAAGTATAAGATAGATAACTTTGATAGATTTCCTCAGTATTTGAACGCATTCTTTACAGAATGGAACGATGTTCATGGCGACTACAAGCACATTACAAAGGAAAACAGAAAAAGAATAGCTAAACGTCTCCATGATTACTGGGATCAGAATAAATAATTAATATGGCAACACCAAAAGATACAGAAATTCCAAAGCAATATAATATCGACCAGTCCGTTCTCAACAAAGCGAAGGCTGATAAGTATTTTATGGTTATGACCCTACCAGAGTCTCTACGTGGTAGTAAGGCAAAAGAGCGTAGTAACTCTAAAGTTGATTTTGACGCGCTACAAATGTCTGTAACAGGGTCTCCTGTGCCTGATATCATCGTTCCTGCTCTAGAATTACCATATCAAGGACAATCTGTTAAAATATCGACACATTCACGTCAGGTTTATGAGAACGTATTTGTAAGCTTTAAGATAGATAACCTATATCGTAACTGGTGGGTGATATATTCATGGTTAGACCTTCTTAATAATGAGAGAGAATCGTATTATAATAAGGAGGGTATAGGAGAACATGAGGCGTGGGAAGCTATGAAGGACTATACCGCTACCTTTACTATCTTTGGTCTCGATGAATACGGTAATAAGGTGATTCGATTCGATTATGAGGGATGTTTTCCCGTGTCATTACAGTCTCCTAAGTATGACGATAAGAACCCAGAGGATATCGAATCTCAATTCGAGTTCGCATTCACTTTTTTCTCAGCAACACTGATTTAAAACCAACCAACTCTAAAAATAAAGAGTTGGAAACTATAAATATTTAAAAACATAACTATAAAAAATTACTATGGCACAACAATATATCGCAAGTCCAGGTGTTCAAATCAATGAAACCGACCTTTCTCTCCGAGTTAACGCACCTTTAGGTGTAGGTGTTCTCGCTATGGGTTACACTCAACAGGGACCTACTGATGAGGTTCTACAAGTAACTTCTATGGAAGAATACGAAAGCGTTTATGGTAAACCAACAACCGATGCTGAGCGTTATTCTCACCACAGTATCAAAGCGTTGTTTGATTCACCAGCAAATGTTTACTTCTCACGTCTCCCATACGGTAGCGCGACTGGTAATATCTTCGCTGATAAATACAGTGCTCTCGTTTACCCAGCTCTTCCTGATGATGGCTCAACTACGTATGCGTCAATCTCCGCTAATGGGCGTTCTGCCGATGGTGTGGATCAATTCAACCTAACAAAACCATACCATATTGAACTTACTCGTGAAGAATATGAAAGTATTCAAAACGGTGAAACAGTATGGCAAGATAGCTTTGGTAAAGTAGCTGGTGTAGACTATACCGACATTGGTGATATGGGATATGCTGGTATGATTGTTCTTAACACATCCAAGACAACAATCAATGAAACATTCGAAGGTCAATACTTAGGTATCTCTGATAACCGTAACACAGACCCAGGCACTGCATTCACAGATATCGTTAAAGTTAACTCGATCAACAACGGTGGTGACACTGAGCTTGATTATATTACAGTTCCTGAAAGCCGTCTAGACTTCTTACTATCCTCAGTTAACGATAGCGATGATAGTCTCTCTGAAATCATTGAAAATATCCCATCATTTAATATCGGAACACAAGAGTTTGATGATATTATCTCCGTTGGTCTTTTCAAGCTTCGTAAGACACCGTTCACTAACTCTGAAATCGCACTAGCTTACTCGATGACTGAATCATATATTGGTTCCTTCGATCCAGACCGTGAATTGCAGAACCCTAATGGTGGTCAAAACCAAAGTATCTTCTTGGAGACTGTTGATAACGTATCTAATAACTTTAGAACGTTTGTAAACCCAAATCTCCAGAACGTATTCACATTGTCTCTTACGGGCGATTCATCTCCTGTAACTAAGCTTCGTGTATGGGATGAAACAGTTCAATCGGAGTCTGCCGTATTATCTGCGGCAACTGAACTTAGTTCAGAATATGCAAATGAATTATACCCAATGGGTGTATTCCAGAAGTCTCGTGGTTCCGATAAAGCTATTGGTTCCGTTCCTTCTAAGATTCAGCGTGTGTTCGACCTTGTAGAAAACCCTGACTTATTCGAGCTTGACCTAGTTGTTGAAGCTGGTCTTGGAACAGTGTTCTGTTCTACTGAGGGTCTATCAAGTGAAACATACAATGCTAACACTAATTGGGATTCTCTCAGTGGTCTTCAAGAACAAACATCTGGTGCATTATCTGACGATCAAACATTCGTTAACTACAATGCTATCTTCACTAAGTTTAATGGATTCTGTGAAAACATCCGTAAGGACTGTATGTTCGTAGCTGACCCTATTCGTAATATCATGATCCAAGGTGAAAACTCTCGTGTATTGGATCAAACTTATCTTGACGGTGACAGTAACCGTATCCAAAAGACGTTCAGTAAGTTCATCTATTGGCCTTTACGTAACCAATTCCGCGCTGCTAACACTAGTTACGCTGCTGGTTATGCTAACTGGTGTAAAGTATTCGATAATGCATCTAATAAACAAGTATGGGTTCCTTACTCTGGGTTTGCTGCATCGATGATGGCTAAACTTCCTAACGTATGGGATGCTCCTGCTGGACTTACACGTGGTATTAACAACAACATTACAGATATTGCTCTATATCCTAAGCAAAAGGAACGTGATCAGCTTTATAAGATCAGCCTTAACCCTGTAGCGTTCTTCCCGAACGAAGGTTTCGTAACTTGGGGTCAAAAGACACTATTGGCTAAGCCTTCTGCGTTTGATAGAATCAATGTAAGACGTGTATTCTTGTATCTTGAAAAAGCTACATTGAACACATCCAAATACTTTGTATTCGAACCAAACACATTCTTCACACGCACAAACGTTATTAACGTATTGTCACCTCTCTTTGAGAACGTGAAGAACAAGGATGGTATCACAGACTACTTAATCGTATGTTCTGAGAATAACAATACTTCCGAAGTTATTGAACAAAACCAATTGAAGATTGATATTTATATCAAACCTACTAAGATTGCCGAGTTCATCCTTGTTGACTTCATTGCAACAAGACAAGACGCTAACTTCCAAGAGCTTATTTAAGACTTCAAAAATGCCACTCGTTTATGAGTGGCATTTTTTTTGGTCTATTATAAATAATTATATGCTATCTCGAAATATATATGCCAGATCAAACCTATCGCGTCATCTAAACCGTAAAACCAGATTAAACACATCAACACAGAATACACGAGCAGGTGATGGAGCGGAAAAGGCTAGATTAGTATCAGAACTGGGTAAGAGATTAGCATCTGTAAATAAACGTGTGACGTTCGCGCCGTATGATAATGCACGCACCGCACCTATAGGGACATTATGGAGCTTTACTTCTCCCTCAGTTAACGATGAGCTTGGTGTAATGGTAGCACCATCATCGACCATCAGATGGGGTGATGGGGATACTGAATCACTCGACAGTAATGTTATTACGACTCACACGTATAATGGAGATCCGTTAATCAAAGAGTTTGGTGTTAAAAATGGCGAATATATTACGAAGTTTGAAACAGAGACAACAGGTGGCGAATGGCCTACTGTTAAATTTGGCGGTGTTTTTGACTCTAGGGCTATACCACATGCTGATGAAATCCTAATTTGGGGTCATGATATCACAGATTACATATCGAACACAAATACGAAAAGTGTGCGTATTTTATTTAATAAATTAACAGGGTCAGTTGTGGATTATCTTACACCCACTGTAGAAGTGCTTTGGTTGCAGTTCAATTTACTAACAGGAGGTATACCTAATCTATCATCATACACTAAATTAAAGGCTATTGCTACATCCTCTAACAATAATATAGGTGGAGATTTCCCTATATTACCTACAAATATCGAAATCGTGGACTTTGGGGCGAATGGATTAACAGGCGACTTACCCTCACTTAGCTCGTATAATAAGTTAGTTAGATGTTGGATTTACAATAATGGTAATTTAAATATCCCTATCAATTGGGCAGCTCCTGTATCATTGGTAAATTTATTAATACCTAATTGTAGTTTAACATCAACAGAGGTTAACACCGTTCTAGTGGCAATGGAAAGTTTAGGCACATCTTATGGTATCTTAAAACTTGAAAACAATTCATCACCCACAGGTAGTGGTATTACAGCTAAGGATGCGTTGATAAGTAGAGGATGGGAAGTTTTAACAAATTAATATACCACGATTTTTTATAAATATTTAAGTAACCATGAATATACCAAACATATCTAAATTTAACAAGGCAAAACGTAACAATACCCCTAGCCGTTTGGCTACGTCTAGACAAGATAGAGATAGATTGTCAAATATAACATCACGCAATAAGCGTATGAAGTTCGCGCCCCATGTTGAAACACAAAAAACACCTAACAACGCTGTTTATTATAATGACACTATCGTTTATTATAATGACACTATCGTCGTCGTTGATTAACCGCACTATGAAAACAACAATAGATACATTAATAAATACTGAAGTAATAAGCGGGACATTATCATTAGATAATGTCATTCACGTTTCGAAGAACGGTAATGACACACGTGGTGATTTTAGTAATTACAACGCCTCTCGGCCTTTCCTGACCGTGGGTGCTGCTGAAACTGCCGCATTAAGCGGTGATGTCATCAACGTATACAGTGGGGATTATAGTAGTGAAACTCTTGCTGGTAAAGATGGTGTAACATATAATGGATTAGATAATGTAACTCTACCATCATTTCAATTTCTGCCATTTATTTCTCCATTTACTATATATGGCTCAGGAAAATGTAATGATTTCACCTGTGCTAATGACAACGCTATTGTTAATATGGGAGATATGGATGTAATGGGAAATACTTTGGTAAATAACGGGGAAGTTTATATAGGAGTGTTGTATAATACCTGTAATTTTAATGGGAGTAGCGTATCATATGTAAAAGATATTGTGGGTAATGCTTCTGTGAATAATAATTCTAAAGTTACGGTTAGTAATTCTACTAGACTAGGAGGTATAGGCAATGCATACGTGCTAAATAACTCATCAATATTACATATAAATGGGGGGATCATATCAAGCGATGCTACATTTGCTGGACTCATATCAACTAGCTTTAGTTGGGATGGGGAACTATTATTAAATGATGTCAGGCTCGAATTTCCTAACCAGACAGATTTAGGATCAGCTATTAACATTGGTGGCAGTAGCGGATTTATTCAAATGAAAAACTGCTCATGTTATCTACCAGTTCCGTTATATATTATTTCGGGAACACTATCGCGAGATATCTATATTCAAGGAACCTTCTGTGCAAATGCTTCGTCAAATAATATAACGTTTGTTGGTGGGACAGAAATCGTCAACGCTAATTTTAGATAGACCGCGCTTTTATATAAATAATTAAAACACCACCTTTAAAAACAATACATTATGCCAAACGGAATTTCAACAATTAGAGACTTTTATAAAGTAGCGCAAGATCGCGACTTCGCGAGAAAAAATCAACTACGTGTTCTCAGTATCAACTCTGGTGCTGGTCTTACAGTAGACTTCACAACGGATGATCTCGTTTATGTAAAGGCTGCTAAGTTACCATCACGTAAAATCACAACAAGTGCTGCTACATACATGGGATTGAAGTTCAATATACCAGGTAATGTAGAGTATGAAGGTTCGGAAGCTTACGAAGTAACATTCTTCGCGGATCAGAAGTTCGAGCTTTGGGATAAGTTCCAAGAATGGACTCGTCAAGTATTTGATGACGAATCTTCAACAGGTAATTACTTCACACCAAAGGCAAGTGCAACAATCACATTGCTTGTATTGGATAATGAGCTTAATCCTGTTAAGAAGATTAATCTAATCGGAACGGTTTGTTTGAATGTTGGTGAATTGGAATACACTATTGATGATGCTGGAACAATCCAAGAATTCCCAGTTACATTCAGTTACCATTTTTGGACTGACGAAAATCTCTAAGACATAAAAAAGTCTTTACAAAAACCCAAGGTTGCTTATCTTGGGTTTTTTTATAAATATTTACATGGCACGACCAATAGATGACGATATGATTTTAGGACTTTACACCGAGGGAAAGTTTGGCAGAGCTTTGGCTACAGGCGCAGCAGTTGCTGGTTCGCTTATGGGTAATCCTAGCACTACAATGGCTGATACAACTTACCAAAGTGCTTATCAGGACATGCATGTGCTGAATGCTGACACTGTTGTCAAATTATGGAGCAAGTATTACCAAACATCTAATGATCCTGTAAAAGAGAAACGAGCACACGCTGTATTAGCTGATGGTGTTAATATTCCAAGAGAAGCTATGGACGCTATCAAGGTAGCTATCCATATTTTCGGAGGCGATAAAGGTATCTCTCCTAATGTATTGAGCGATATGCTTGTATACACTGGTGATATTGAGAGTGGTTATAAAACTAAAGTTCAGGGCGGTGGTGGTCCCGCTAGAAGTTACTGGCAAGTAGAGCCATCTACAGCCTTGGATCATATTAATACAGGTAGTGGGCTTTTAGGTGGAAAATTTCAGAAAACATTCGCCAAAGAGTTGGAAACACTCAAGACGCTGAAAAATGATGAACGTGGACATGAAATCATGAGTAAATTACTTGAACAAAACGATGGGTTTGCTGCGTCTATGGCAGCAATGAACTATGTTCGTAGAGCGCATAATGAACTTAGTAATATACAAAACAGATAATAGATATGAGTTTTAATAATCCAATTGATTCACTTAAAAAAGGTGGTTTACAATCACCAGACCTCGGACAGACTATATTGGGGAATATCCCATCTATTCCTATTATATCTCCACGTAATTATTTCTTGCAGAATATGGAATCTTGGATTTCATCCCCTGCTAATACCACACAATGGGTAGTTTTATTTGACGATTTTCCAAAGTCACTTAAACGTGAGACGTTACAGGAACTTGAATATACTGATGGAGCTAAACAAGGTTGGAATATTCCACTCAAGACAATGACGAATTATTTCTTACAGAAAACAATTGGTTGTGTGTTCTGTCAGGGGTTCTCTTTGCCTCGTGAAAGAATGAAAACGGATTATCGTGATTCGAAACGTGGATTCTTAGGGAGTCCTGTATCAGATGGTCGCGAAGGGATGGAGAATATGAGGTTAGACTTCCTTGAGACTAACATGTCCTTCGTAGATTCTATTCTACGCCCTTGGGCTATCCTCGTGGGACACAAGGGGCTTGTGGCTCGTCCTGATGATGAAAGTGTCAAGACAACTATCACTGTGATCCAATATGGACGCACAAATCAAAATTTATCACCAATACCAAGAAAAATTTGGACATTCTATGATGCATGTCCCGTTGCAATAGCTCAAACAGAATATAACTACGCTGATGAGTCTGTTGAAATTCGTTCAGGTATTGAGTTTACCTTTAGTCGATACCAAGTATATAATTCTACATACATTCCTGTGTTCAGTTTAATCGACAAGTTCTCTAACGGAGGATTTGATGAAATTAAGGACACAGTTATCTTGGATGATAGTATTAAGAAGCTTGATAATCTCTTTTAATGGAATATTTTTATAATGTAAAGTTGACGGATAATAAGTCCGTCAACTTTAGGGAAATGACGCTGTATGACTACAAAAATCTACAGAAGATTTGCGTTGAATCCGATATGAAAGCGTTTATGGAATACATTAAACGCTTAATACACTCGTGCTCCATTGATCCTATCGATTTTGAGCTTAATCTCATCGATGTATTCATCGCAGTTATGAATATTCGTAAGTATAGCGTAGATGATACTAAACGTTTCATGACATACGTGAGAGATAAGGAGGTCAAGCTACCTATCCTACTGGATAACGTCATAGGTAAGGTCGTGTCGAAGTATAACGAGCTGTCTATGGATAAGATCATTGAAGTTGATCACCCTATCATCAAAACTATCACCCTAGATGCGTCTACGCGAGATAGTTGTGTCAAGAAATTCGATACACATGAAGGAGAAGAGTTTCTATATTCTGAACAAGCATTTGATTTGCTACCTGTAACCATTAAGAACCAGATCGATGAGTATATTAACGATGTATACGCTACCTATAAGGCAGTTAAGCTGTTCTCTATACATAATAAAGATGGTGTAGAGAGTAAAGTATTGTTCAACCTTGATGATGTTTACATATACGATATACTCAAGATATTTCTAACGGATGATCTTACACATTTATACAAAGGAATGTTTGATATGAAAAAACATCTGAATATAGGGTTCGATGAGCATAGATTTATCACGTATTCTGAATATGAACTATATATTTCGATATACAATAGCACACAGGAAGATGAGAAAGATTCTTCGGGTAATATGTTCGATAATATGAATCTACAAACCCCTATGAATTAGTTGACAATAGGATAACTCGCAATAAATATTAATATGAACGAAGAAAATACAAAGTTTTTAGAATCTCTTAAAGCATACAACAAGGAAAACCTCTCGGCAGATATTTGGGTTCCCTCTCTTGAGCGCGAAGTAACATTCTTACCTATGACAGCTAAGCACCAGAAGTATGTTATCCATTCAACTCTTGATAATCCTATCTTCGGTGTTATCTTCCGTCAAAAATCTTACGATATGATCAAAGAATTATGCGAAGAGCAAGCTATCGTAGACACATTGACAGTATTCGACAAGGATGCTATTCTAATCCAGTTCAGATATCACTTCGTATCAAAAGAATACAAGGGTAAAAGCATGAAACCTCTTCTCAAAGCAATCAAGAAGATCAAGGAAGATTTTTCTCCTATCCAGAACACCAAGGACGGGTTTAAAATCGACTACTGTATTCCTACAATTCTAGAAGAGCGTAATCTTTACAAGGCTTATTCAAAAACAGATAGCTATGTTATCGCACCTGATGATGATAACCAGATTCGCGAAATGGTATCAGAGTTATATATGTTGGAATTAGTTAAGTATGTTACCAAAATGACCATCGTTGATAAGGATATTAGCATGTCATTTAAGGGACAACCTATCGCCCATGTTTTAGATATCGCAGAGCATGTCGGTAAAGAGGTTTGTAACAAGATTCAGGATACAATTGAGGCAATGATTGATGATCATAGTCCTATGTATCAAATCGACGATGACACACGTGTAGAAATCAATCCTGAGTTGTTTACCTAAACATACACTTGCCATAAATAATTGTAAGTATGGCAGAAGAAGAAGAAAATAAAACTACCGCCCAAAAGAGCAATACGGTAAGATCGAATGGTAATCCTAGCACAAAGGGTATCGATGACGATCAAAAGGATGCATATCTCAAGTTTCGTAAAGAAGTTTATGATAGTAATCGTGAAACTGTGTCTGAATCTGAGGAGATGCTTCTTAAAACCCATAAGCTTTTCAACATTCGAGAGAAGGCTATGCGTGATTTATTTAACGTAAAGAAGGCTAGTGGCGGTATAGGCGAAGGTAAGAAGAAGGTAGGAGATTTCAGTAAGCCATACACAGATGTTCGCCTAGTCCGTATTACACCAGCTGCTCTTAAACAATTAGATTTCGGTCAAGGTGGTGGAAATAAAGAAAACGGTGAAAAGAAAGAAAAGGAGTTAACATCGCTAGATAGACTCATGAAGTTAGCTATGCCTGTTCTTATGGGTATGGGAGCAATCATAGGGTCTGTTAAAGGAATGCTAGAAGGTGGTGATCTACAAGGTATATTCACGGTAATGACAAAAGCATTTAGTGGAATAACTAGAATGCTTGCCAATAATTTCCTAAAAGGATTTGCTACCTTTTTCAAAAATGGAAGTTTCGTAAGAAATATCATGGCAAAAGTTTTCGGTAAAGGCGGGGTATCTAAGCTAATACCTAAAGGAAAAATAGGTGCTACATTATTTAAAGGTATCGGCACAAAGTTCCTAAAACGTATCCCAATTATTGGAACTCTAATATCTGTAGCTAGTGGTGTTAAGAGAATTACGTCAGGTGATTACCTACAGGGTATGATAGATATTGCATCAGGTATTGCAACGCTAGTGCCAGGTGTAGGAACAGCTTTAAGCATTGGTTTAGACTTATTAAATGCGTCTATAGATATTTCAAAAGTTACAAGTGGTGAAGGTGGTGGAATAAGTGGAGCAGTTACTGGTATGCAAAAGTGGATTGGTGATAACGCGAGAAATCTTCCTATCATCGGTCCTGTTGTTCGTGTAGCTGAGGCTATTGGCTATCTTGTGGACGGTGATGTTAAAGCTTTTTTTAAGGGTATGATGGGTGCTGGTTTCGCTACAATACCAGGTATGTCACTTGTGTATGATTGGTTATTCGGTAGTTCTGATCCAGCTGATCAAGGCACACCAAAGGCTGAGGCTAGTGGTGCTAGTAAAATAGGCCAAGGTATGAAGAACATTTGGGACGCTATTTCAGACTGGTTAGGTGGTGTTATAGGCAGTGCTAAAGAAATGGCTATGGAATTCATATCTAAGCATGGTGGAAAGTTAGCTACACCTATCTTAAGCGCATTTGGATGGGGCAAGAACCTACTCAAAAGTGCGGGAGAGGGTATCGGCAACATGATAAACGGTGATGACTCATCTGGTGTTAAGAGCGTGAGCAGTGTCCCTACTGTTAAAAACAATAAAGGAAGACGTGGAAAACGCTCAGAAGCTAGCCCTTCGGATATTATCGAAGCGTTAAATAGAAACACAGAAGCTACAATGGCTAACGCAGAAGTTTCAGCGTCTAGTGCAATGGCTGTTTCCAACAGCTCTAATAGCCAAGTTTACAATTTTAATCATTCTGGTTCTGGTAATAGAGAATTTAGAAACTCAGCAAGAATATAATTATGTCATTATTTGAATTTGAACAACCAACAGGTGTTAAAGACGATAGAGGAGCTAAGATAGCTATACCGTCAACAGGATCAACAGGAATAGTCAATGTCGTTAGCGATTATAGATGGACTGTGAACCCTAAAGAGGGACGCAAGGACGTGCCATATATGGAGATTATCGAAAGAAAAGTTACTAACGATGTATTACTTCAACAGTTACTTTATAATATTACTGCTGCATATACCGAGGGTGCTGCGATACCTAAAGAAATCGAAGCTGCTATTCGTAAGAAAATAACTGCAACAAAAGCAGCTTCTGGTGACAAATCGGAAACAACTGATAAGCAGATTAAAAAACAGGCTGAGGATCAACTCAAATCAGTTGCTGGTGCTGCTGCCGAGAGTCCTTACGCTGGATTGTATTCGCTTGAAGATACAGGATGGAGTTTCATTTTACCATACTTTGACAAGCAGAACCATAATATTAGTTCTAACTGGACAAAACCAAATGCGTCAGGTCTTGGTGCTGGTTTAATGAAAGGTGTATCAGACGCTGTAGGTGAAGTGGCTACAGGCGTAAACCGTGTGTATTCGATGTTAGGTGCTCTAGGAACAGGTGTGGAAGCACGTGTTGGAACTTACATCGAACAAGCTAAGATGTATCAATTTGCATCAGGTGGAGCATCGTATAGTGTTCAGTTCGATCTTTACAATACAGTCGATGTTGAGGACGTTATTAAGAATTGGGAGATTTGTTTCCTTCTTATGTATAACACGTTACCTAATAGAAGAACTAAGACAACATTCGATCCACCACCACTATATGAAGTTACAATACCAGGTGTTCGTCGTTCTCCTGTATCGTTCATCAAGAGCTTAAAGGTTGAATTTGTAGGGGCTACTCGTCTTATGGACTTGGATGTTGCAGGGCAGACAAGGCTTCGCACAATTGTTCCAGACGCATACTCAGTTACAATTGATTTTGAAGATGTGTTACCAGAGAGTAAGAACTTCATGAACTCGATGTTGGATGAAGATGCTAAGATTAGCGTCACTTTAAAGGAACCAGAGGCAACTAGCGCACGGTTGTTCTCTCATAACAGTTCTATAGGCACGGAAGCTAATGATATCACATACATACCTATAGCAAATAGCGGTGCTACACGTCAGCAAGGGCAAGCAACTACTATTTCTGACCTTGGTAATGAACAGATTAGCGGAGCTATCAAGAACGTTAAGGACACAGGACGCAAACTTGTCAACAGAGTATCAGACAGTAGAAAAGGAGTATTTTAATGGAAACAGAATATCAAAATAACATAGACGAGTTGCCTAAATTGGGGGAATTTCGTTACGAAAACTTGTTTAAGGTGTATCAGATTGATGGATACTATATCTACAATATTATCAACTCAATGTCATTGGATGATGATATGGACGTTGAATATTATTACGACTGGAAAGTTGATAGCCCTCTACCTTGGACTACGCTTTCCTACCTACATTACGAAACAACTAACCTATGGTGGTTGATTTGTATCATGAATGGGATAAGTAATCCTGTGCAGTTCGTGGAGACAGGAACAGTGTTACAGATCATCAAACCAGTTTACGTAAGAAAGATCATCGATCAAATTTTAAGCAATATTAATGAAGGATAATAGCATATATGATACTCAGCTCAATGACGTTGAGTATGTTTACAAAGTCATGTTGTTTAACAATGACGGGGTATCTGTGGTCTTATCGCAGGACGCTATCAAGGTAATGGTTATCAAGGATAGTATCCTAACGCCCTTCTCTGAGGGCTATATAATCTTAGATAACAAGCAAAACGTGTTACAGCGTGGTAGCAAACTAAACAGCAAAGATGTTGAGGCTAGGTTTGATTTTAACCTCGGTAATAACGACTACGTGCTTATCGAGGTGACTCCTAAATATTACGCTAGTCAGACGGAAAATGACGTTTCAGGTAAAAGATGGACACTTTCGCGCACCTTTAGCATTTACAATACAGAGGACTTAGAATCAGAAAGACCTGATGATAAATTCAAAAAACTCTACCTATGGGACATTGATAAGATGGATATGGTAGAGAAGGTAAGTGACTTCTCCACCGCTAATAATCAAGAAAATAACGCGATTCCTCCATATAAGAGGGATGACGAAGACCGTATGCAATTCACTGGCGATGCTATGAGAAGTATCATCAAGGAGTCTTTAAAAGACCCAGAGTTCGATGACGTATGGGATACAGGAAACAACCAAACTTTCTATACATCACCCATAAATGCAACATATCATAAAGATTTGATGAACATTTACGGTATGCACCAAGGGAGTGTTACAAATGATTTTTGTATTCTTAGTAAGACAAATTACGATGACAAGTGGAAGCTTGAGAAGTTCAGTAGTATTGCAGAGAAGTCGTTAAACCAGTCTAATAAATCAGAATCAGGCGAGTATCAGTCCGAAGCATTCATACTTGCGGAAGGTGGGGAAGCTATAAAAATTCCCTTGGCTAAGCGTGTGCCTACTGACTATGGCTTCGAAAAGAACACATTTTTTGGCGATTTATCAAAGCTTGAGGATTACCGTTTAATAGAGCTTTCGAAGATGGATGCTATGGAAAGTATGGTAACATACGTTGCTCACTCCTATGATAACAATAAGGGCAAGTTCCGTATTGAACACTACGATGTGTCAGACACTAAGAAGTTTTATGAAGAGAATTACTCCGACAAGATGAAGTTTGGTAAGCTCAAAAACGCCAGCACATTCTATGTTGATGACAATAGACTGGATAATAAGAACAATTTACACACTTACACACCACTCTACACAACCGAGAACACGTTGGAATATATTTCACGCAACAAGGTTCTTCGCTCGGCTTACACCCTCAACGTTGCGTTAGAGTTCAGTGCCGTTGGAATGACTCATAGGAAGACTGGCGAGTTCTTTTCCGTGCAAAGAGAGAATAGTTACGTCCCTTCTGAATTCGAAAGTAAACTACAAGGACAGTGGCTGTATGTAAGTGTTGAACATGTGTTCACAGGTAATACATACAGCAACAACATCGTTGGGGTAAAGCTTAATAAGCTAGATAACCTCTAAATCTCGTCTTGATATTCGTCAATTTCGTCTTCGTCTACGAGTTCGGCATCTTCTGCTTCTTTGAATAATTCACGGAACATATCGTCACGACTGGTCACAACGCTACCCTCTTTACCAATAGTCTCGCGGATAATCTCACCCTCGCTTTTCATCTTCTGAACAGCCAATTTGGTAATGTTGTCACGATTCTTGTTTAATTGGTCGCCTAATACCTTGAGAATATCTACGTTGCTTTTGATTAGAGTTGCCAATGCTGCTGCTCTATCTGGGTCATCCCCAACTGTATTTGCGAAGTTTAGGATAACTTGGAGCAGAACGTTGTTGCTTTTTTGAGCAGACATGTTAATGTATCCCTCCAATGTAGCATCACTATTTAAGTCTACAGTGGGCTTATCTAGGATAGCTGCAAATTGTTGGATAGTAGGTGGGTTTTCGGTTAAATCCTTAACCAACTCATCTAGCTCATCATCAAGGTCTTCTGAAAGAATTTTATCTAAATCATTACTCATTTGAATTATTTATGAAAAAATTCTTGTAAAGCAACATTAATTATGATAAAGTAGAGAAATATGGAAAATCAATCAAAGGACATTTTAGTATATTATAAGACAGCAAGCGATGGGACATTGCCCGTAAGAGCGCATAAACACGATGCAGGGTATGATATATTCGCATCATCAGACCCTACTATTGTGGGTGAAACGTTTGAACATGATGGTAAAACATACTACAGTAGCATTGACTACATCCAATATGGGACAGGTCTTAGACTCCAACCATTTGATGATAAAGAGCTTCTACAATTTGATTTACGCCCACGCTCAAGCATTTCGAGTAAGACGTGGTTAACTATGTGCAACACTCCCGCTACCATTGATCACGGCTATCGTGGTGAGATTTTTGTGCGCTTTCGTTATAATGTCCAACCATCCGATATGAGTATTCTTATTATGCCTGACGATAAGTGGGGGTTTGGTGTTGATGTTAATCCTGATAGAATTTATAATAAGGGACAAGCTATTGGTCAATTACTTCCTGACTATGTTAAGAATTTTATCTGGATAAAGAAGGAAGAACTCTCTAAATCAGAGCGCGACGAAGGTGGATTCGGCTCAACTCATAACTAATATGGAAAAGAAAATATCAAACGCATGGATGGTCAAATGGAGACCAGCGAGTATTGACGATATGATCCTTACGGACAATATCAGAAAATATTTTGAAGAAGCAAGAGAAAAACGTCACATTTCTCAAAACATTCTGCTAGTGGGAACGCCTGGTATTGGTAAGACAACTCTTGCCAAAATCATCCCTGACGAGATTCTACAATGCGATCATATGTATATCAACGCTTCTCAGGAAGGTGGTATTGATACGATCCGTGCGAAGCTTTTAAACTATGTTGAAGTTGGAACTATCTTTGGTGAACAAAAGGTAGTCATCTTAGACGAGGCTGATGGTATCACACGTGCCGCTCAGGACGCTCTACGTAATATCATGGAGGACAACATGGAAAGATGTATCTTCGTCCTTACAGCGAACTACAAGCACAAGCTATCACCAGCTATCAAGAGTCGTTGTAAGTCTTTCGATCTATCGTATACTGAAAAGCAATACATCACTAAGGTTCTTAGTATCCTCAAGGCAGAGAAGATAACGATAACAGGTGCGAACGCTGATATCCTCAGTGTTATGAAAGCGTTCTATCCAGACTTCCGTAGTATTCTGAATGAATTACAGGGATGTATAATCGATAATACTATTGACGTTACATCAACAGTCGTATTGGAGAAGGCATTTATTGCTAACTTGTGGAAGAATATTACGAGTGATATGAGTGATGATGCTTTGCGTGAATTTATTATCAGTCGTGAAGTTGATTACATGAAAGACTATCATCACCTTGGACAGATGTTATATCACTATATTTGTAGAGCACCTAACATCGATAGAGCACATAAGCGAATAGCTATTAAAACTCTTGGAGAAGCCGCACGCTGGCATCCTATTGTGATCGATCCAGAGATTAACATTACCTCGAAGCTTGTGGAACTCCGCGAAGCTTGTGGTTTTTAAACAAAAAACGCGACTCAATTAAGAGTCGCGTTTTTTATGAACATTAGAAATTAGCTTGGTAGCTTTCCTCCTTGGTCTTTCCAAGCAGCATTGGTTTGCTTCCTTGGGTCTTCACCAGCATTAGGGTCAATCGTAGGGGTTTCTCCCTTTGTTTGCTTATGAACCTTGTTCTGGTTTGTAGATAGAGGGGTGAGGTTGTTTCCGTTATCGACACGCTGAACAGCTGCCAATGGGACTTCTACAATTTGACTGTATAATCCTAAAGCATATTGTTGGGATACAGTAGCCATATATTCATTCTCGTTCATCATCTCGTTTGCCGCTGGTGTAGCTTGACCACCAAACGCTGTTGGGCGAATTGTGCGAATAGCTGTAACGATAAGAGGGTCTGTTCCTTGTTCGATCATAGAACGAATACGCTCACCTGTGCTTGTGTTCTTCAACGACTCAAAGTATGGTAGTTTTTCCCAATTCTTAATGAAGACAACTTGATCGCCCTGTAGAGCACCCATATCCTTAGCTGTGACAGTGTTTTCAAGATAAAGCTCTGCGTATTTATTAAATTCTGTATTAAAGTTCATAGTATTTCTTTTAATTATTTATAGTAATACTCCAAATTTTCAAACGACGATTCAGTTATAAATAATTAAAAGCTATGGGATTAAACATTACATTCGAAAAATCTGCCAAAAGTGCCTACACATATTCTGATTTGCATCTCGATTTGACAAAACAGAATGTGCCATTGGGTAACAGTAACTTGACGCGCACATCTGGTAACAGTGATATTAAAACTGATTTTGATGAGTATTCTATTGCTAATTCGCTTAGAAACTTATTCTCAACACGTCCGTTACAACGTCTCCTGAATCCAGAATACGGTCTCGATCTCACTCAGTTCTTATTTGAGAAGGTAGATGTATACTCAGCTAGACTCATTGCAAGAAAGTTGACTAAAGGTATCGAGAAGTATGAGTCACGCGCAGTAGTTAATATTGTAGACGTTCAAGTTGATGCTGAAAATAATAGATACAACATCAACATAGCCCTTACATTACCAACTTTAAACAGGGATGTTACATATACTGGGATTTTTACAGAGAATGGCTTTACTATTTAACACTCTAATATAAATAACTAAAATGGCTGATAACAATTTAATAGACTACAACTTACCAACAGATGCTTATCTGAACTTCGATGCGGATTCATATAAGGAATACATGATTGAAAAACTCAATCAGAATGATTGGTTCACAGACCAAAATTTTGAAGGAAGTAATCTTAACAACCTCTTGGATATCCTAGCGTATTCTAACAACACGCTTCTGTTTTACTTGAACCAAACTTCGAAAGAAAGTATGTTCTCCGAAGCTGAACTGTATGAGAATATGAATCGTATTGTTAAGCTCATTGGGTATAATCCACACGGTGCTGTTACGTCTACTCTTGGTTTCCAGTCTACATCTACTTTAGTTAAAGGAACATATAGTATCCCACGTTACTCTTTCTTCAATTTAGATAGTGTGACATACTCGTTAGCAACTGACGGTGTGTTCGTTAAATATATCGACGGTGAGGAAACGCTTACAGACTTCTCTAATTCATACGTTCTCTACAATGGTAAATACGAACAGCTTGCTGATTACGCAGCTGTTGGTGACACTAGTGAAACTGTAGAACTTTCAACAAAGAACAAAACTATTGACGGTCAAACTATCAACGTATACGTTCAGCGTAGCGGTGTTTGGAGCCAGTGGACAAAGGTTGAGAATCTATACTTCTCTAACTTCGATGATGGTCATTTTGCTGTTCGTTTGAATGAAAATGGTAATTATGATATTTCTTTCGGTGATAACATCAACGGTGCTTCATTACAGAGCGGTGATATAGTTTCTATATTCTACCTTAATGGGCAAGGCGAAGAAGGTGAAGTGACTGAGGGTTATCTATCAGGCAGTATAAGACCGTTCACAACACCTCGTTTAAATGACATCCTTTCAGACATTAGTAATGTTACACACATTACAACTGCTGAAAACACTGAAATCACATTTAGTAATGAGTTACCATCAACTAATTCTTCCGTTGAAGAAAGTGTTGAGGAAATTCGATCCAACGCATCTATATTCTACCAAAGTCAGAATAGATTGATCAGTAAGAATGACTTCACATCCTTCGTTAAGAACAACTATAGTGGGTTTATCAGTAGCGTTAAGGTTATCAATAACCGAGACTTCTTAGATAAGCATATTGGATACTTGGCAAAGATCGGTGTAGCGTATCCATTCGAAGATGGTCGTATCCTTGTTAACCAATATTCATTCTCAACACCATGTAACTTCAACAACGTTTACATCTACGCTGTCCCACGTGTTGAGCAAAAGTATTCAACACTCAAACGTTTGAATTACCTTAACGCTGCACAGAAGCAGTTGATTATTGATTCAATGGATAACAGCAAAGAGATTTCACTTGATATTATCATTCAAGACCCTGTTTATTTGGGTGTTGATATTGGTATATCACCTGATGTGTCCTCTCCTGAGTTGGTAGATATTGATGATACATTATTAAAGATTACACGTAACACTACTAACTCTGATATCAAAAACATCAAAGATAGTATTGTAGAAATCTTTAAGACATATTTTCTTCCATCCAATTTCGAGCTTGGTCAGACTATCAATCTTCAAGAAATCACTAACGCTATCTTGAGTATTGAAGGTGTAGCTAGTATATCAACAGTTAATGGAGATATTGAAGTCAATGGTGTGAACCTTTACATTTGGGATGTTGTGTATGATACAAATTATACATCAACCTCGCAAAACTATATCCTAGAAGATTTCCAATATGGCTTCTTCTATGATCTTGAAGCATTAATAAATAAAATCGTTGTTGTAGGATGAGTAAGCCAGAATTCCAGATTACGTCAGAGAGTGTTATATACACTAATGAGTTAACACCATTAGCAGTTAGCTCTCTATCATCGACAGAATATAGCACATCATATTATCTTTGGAATTTTGGTGATGGGACATATGCGTCTGGTGAAAACGCGACACACGTGTATGACACTGTTGGTGACTATAATGTAACGCTATCTCGTTACTTATCTAGCGGTGAGGTAGTAGCGTCTGATACACAGGTAGTAGAGGCTATTAATTTGATTCCTAATGCTATGGATTGGGCAGAAGATTCATTCAAATCACCATCTGTTACAGCGTCTGTAAAGAACGTCACGCCATTTATTGTTAACACGTATAGCAGCTACCAAGAGTATGATGAGGATTCGTGTATCACTCTATATGCTGAGAACTCTAAAAGTATTCCTTTTGACTTCTCGGATAAACGTATTCACCTAAAGCCTAATTGGAGATTCTTTGATGAAGATGATAACAACGTTACCCAAATTTCTATTGAGCAGACAAAGATTTACGCTATTATAACCGATCTCGGTATTAAGATAAGTGCGGTTGAATCAGTTGATTCATTATTTGTAGGAACCAGTTCTCAAACATCGTTTTACTTTGTAGATGATTCGCCATCAGGTGTTGACCCAGATGTTGAATACTTACCTACGACGATTGTTGTATCACATAATCTTTCATCATTCCGTGATGAGGCTAATACACTTGATAGTATCGTAAGATACCCTGCGTTAACTCAGTCTTTATTTATCGACAACGTTGTTCCTGCTGCTCTTATTATCACATCTAATGGTGTGTTTGATATCCCATACCTTAAATTCAGTAATACTAAAATACCTTTCAATATTCGTATTATTGATAGCAATGGTAACTTTATTAAAACTCACCCCACTGAGTCTTTATCTGTGAGTTCATACGAGATGGATATTGGTTTCATTGGCGATATCGATATATCCGAAAGCACTCCACTCACAGGCGCGTATCTAAGTAGATTCAAAACAGATTTCAGTAGTCTTGGTGGATTCTATGAGTCATACTTTATCCCTACTTCATCAACAAGTAGCTCTGTTGTTATGAGTTCGTCTGTTCTGTTGGATTATTCGTTAAACGATACCCCAACACGCTACGGTGTATTCTCTGATGAGAATAGTAACAATATATACAGAGTATCGTTTATCGAAGGTCAATCAGAGACATATACACGTAAACCTTCTGATGTAATAGGTAACGAATTTGATGGAAATACTTCTAATAAATTCGGGACAGCTGTTGATTTTAACTATGATTTATATTTCCTAGACTCTGATGATTCTAGACTCGAAGCATACGACTCGTCGTTTGTCTTAACTGACTCTGTAGAATTGTCAGGCGATGCTGAAATTATAGATGGTCATACATCACCAGCTCAAATATGTTTCGATGAAGGAAACGGTAAGTTTATCACACTACATGATGCACCGTTTGTATTATATGTAGATCCAGTTGATAATAATGATATAACTAGCATTCCGCTATTGGACGCAATTCCCGATTCTGTAGTTTTGGACGAGTTCGGTGAACCAGTCGTTGATGGGGTTCCTTCGGAATATACATTGGATGGTGAAGCTGGTGGGTTATTGTATAGCCCTACTGCTATTGAGATTCTTAGTGATAATGACACTATGTATATTTCCTTCACTGAATCGGATAATTTAAGCGGAAACTATATAGAAAAGTATTCAATTGATAGAACATCAACTATTGCATTATCAAGTATAGCTACAATCCAAACAGACACCTCTCAGACTGTCGATATGGTATCCAACAGAGACGGTAGTATACTCTATACCCTTAATGTGGATTACCTAGATAATAGAGGCTATATTGATGTATATGATATTAGTTTAGATACGTTACTCTCATCTGTATTTGTTGGTTATGATCCAGAATTCATAACGATTGATACCGATCAAACTGCATGGACTATATCTAAAGAGCTGTCATCATCTACATCGTATAATCATATTGTTAAAGTTAATGATACAGGTGCTAAAACTATATACGATTATGATGGATTTGGTAATAACCACATTGGCGGTATAGCTGGTGATTCTAGTGGTAAGATATGGCTTATTAATAGTGAAGAGGATCATGTCATGATTTTCAATAAGGATGATATAGAAGATCAAACCTTCATCACAATCGCAGAGGATGTCGGTAATGATTCTAATGTATATGTAGCGTATGGTGACTGGAATGGTTTCAGATGGTATAATAAATTCGGATTCGATGGTACTAGTATAATTTATGATTTATCAGGACAATCTAATGAGTTCATCATCAATGATACTGGTAAATATAACCTTCAAAAGATCAATGAAGATTTCGATATGACTGAGACAGTTAAATCGTATCGCACAACTGACGCTATGTTAGAATACGATCATTTATTTGACGATTTCTTGGGTAGCATATTTGGTAACAAATACGATGATGGAACATTCTTCGGTAGAAACGTCTATGAAAAGATTGCCAACTTCGTAATGAATCATACAGACGTGGAAACATGCTCCGTTGACGCATTGCATTCGCTATGTGATGAAACAGGTGTTGATTTTAATACAGATATTGTTTACCCTCGTGATGTAAAAAGACTCGTAGATTTATTCAGCATCAAGTTTAAGAAACTATGGGGCGATGACTATCAAACTGGTGTTATTGAAGACTATAAGGGCGAGCCTATTGATATTGCATCATACGTAGTATCTGCTGATCCTCAAATCAAGATCATCGCCACAGAACGTTTCAACGATTTCAACACAATTATCACACCAATTCTCATGAATTTTGTAACACCAAACTATGTGTTATACGATGTGTTATCAGTTGTATATGGTGATAAAATTGTTGTTGAAGGCGAAGGTGAGATTGATGAGGGAGGGGCGTATCCGCTATCTTCATACAACTCAACATGGGGTTGGGGATTATCTGTCCCACCTGACGGTAACGTAGAAGACTACTACGACTTCTTTGAATTGAATACACTTGACAGCACTCGTCAAAAGAGTGTAATCGATTGGGATAATGAACTTACTGACACAAGTATCAAACCTATTTCATCGTATGAAAATTATATGAATGAGACAGGTATTGTATCTGTATCACTTGGAGACAAGTTGAGAAAAGGTCTTGATCTTTATCTGTAATATTTGATAAATAGTTATATGAAAGATTCAAAAGTTGATAATGTTATAGAAGAGTTTAAGAGAACACGTGTGATCCCACAAAGACGCACACGCTATCCTAAAATTAGTTTACACCCTGTGTTCGAGGATGCTCTACAGCGACAAGTAAAGCTGTTGCGAAAGGAAGGATTGGATGATAAAGTGATCGAGGACAGACTTCAACGAGCACTGCCTTTCTATATCCATCAATAAAAAGTGAGAAAGTAGTTTACTTTTCTTCTTTTATATGATAGGCTTGGGGAGATGAGTAAACTTTTCGAACAATTACATTCTATATGCAACAAGCGACCTCTTGATCAAGAGTATATTGAGCAGGAATATATCGGTAACTACATGGTGGTCAGGTGGTTAAGCTTTTTGGTGACTGATAAGGAAACTAAACGGACTTTACTTAAATATCTAGGGGAACTCAATACTTACACCTTTGCTGATAAGTATGACTCGTATTTATATCTATTCAACACGATCCCACACCACCCTTATCCTTCATTTGACTACTTGAGTAAGAAGAAGATCGAAGAAAAATACGGCAAATCTGACGAGGCTACAAAGGTTCAAAAACAAAAAATCGATAAAATCGCTTTATTTTTAAGCGAGTCACTTGAAATATCAGCACGTGAATCTAAATATTTAATAGAACAAGGCTATATCAACATAGCTCAACTATATAAAATACTATAAGATTATGCACGAAGAAATGAAAGAAGATATCAATCACGCACATCGCGTGATGCACACGGACGAAGTTCGTGGTTCAATCCAAGTAGACAAATATGCAGGAGCTAATTTCGAAATCAATAATGGTTTCTGTGTTAGCAAACTTATGTTTGACACTCTGCTTGTCGAATATGCTGACGGAAGCGCGACTGAAAAAACTATTGGAGGTATCGTTGTGCCAGTTGGTGACGTTTCTAATAAGAAGGTATGGCGTGTTGGTAAAGTAATTATGGCTGGTGAGCAGTGTCGTATCGTTAAGGCTGGTGACTTTGTTACTTTCCCTAATGATAAGGGTATTGAAACTAAGGCTGTTAATGTAAAGGGTCGCGGCACTGTTGCTGAGGCTATTTTCCTTGACGAGAAGCGCATTTTCGCGATTAACGAGGAAATTCCTTCTGATGATAGTGCGCCTCGATTGATTTCAAGAGACTAAATGGACGAAGAAGAGCCAGTCAAAGAAGAGGTCGAGGCAGGATACAACTACCTCAATACTCGATTTACGGGAGTAAGCTCACAGCCGTTATGTATACCATCGAGAGATTGTGAACTTACGGGATATTGCTCTGATGATTCTTAAAATAAATCCCATATGATAAATACTTCATATGGGATTTATTTCAAAAGACGCACTCAAACAAGTTCTATTTCAACACGTAGTTGAGATTAAATTTTTAAGAAAGCACCCAAACAAAACATCTTCATATCGTAGAATGTTTTGCGTGGGTGCTTTTCCTAATTTTCAGAACAATGCATTTTTGTTAGCTGAGGATACGATGGCGCGTTTTAACTTTACCTTACCTAAAGGTAGCTCACCTTACCCTCCTGTTCCTTACTTTAACCCAGATCATAAGAACTTGGTTATCACGTGGGATATTTTCATGCAAAACTATCGATGTATTAACGTTAGAAATTGTAACTTGGTAAGTAGTTTTAGAGTAGAGTCAAAAGAGGATATAGCAAACTTTTGGAAATATTTCGATGATAAGATAACAGGTATGGGCGGTATGGGAACTCAAGATATAATGGACTTCCATAGAAAATAGGCTTGCTATTTCACATACTATGTATAAATATCTGTATGGTAGATAGATATAAAACTATAGAAAAGATTGTGTTTAATAACTTCTTGCAGACAGATATTGCGATTTATGTTAAGAACAAAAACGGGGATAAGCAGATTTTAAGGAAAGGTAAATTATTGAACTTCAACACGAAGGTTCCCTTCATGTATTTTAAACTTGTGATCAAGGATAAAATACGCGAGTTCCCCTTACCTCATCCATTTGCAATCTCTACGAAGGACGGTGTAGTGTTGTCATATGAGATAAAAGATATATGTGCAGACGAGAAAATGGTTGACAGAATGATTCGATTAGGCGATAATAGCGATTCGAAAATCTTCAACCAACGAGTTTACATTGAAAAAATATAATTTACTAGACCACTTCCCAGAAGGGAGAACACCACGATTGCAGCAAATTGATCTTCTAAAACAGATTCAAGCTGCTTTAGAATCCGACAAAAAGTTTGTCGTTGTTAACGCCCCTACGGGGTCAGGTAAGAGTATGATAGCTGCTGCTTTAGCTGAGGCTACCGATGAACCATGTGAGGGATACTCTGATTACATCAAGAGTTACCGAGCCTTTAAAGAGGGTCATGAGGACGAGTCAGACAACTATAGATCATATGGTGGTGGCGTATTGACTGTAACGAAGAACTTACAAGACCAATACACCAAAGACTTTAAAGACATTGCCCTCATGAAAGGGAAGACAAACTATCAGTGCGATGTTGATGCTGATTATGATGTTGAGGATGCTCCGTGTAACGCAAGCGCAAAGCTACGTAACGAATGTTGGGCAACATGTCGCTGTCCTTATTATGAGGCACGTAACGCTGCATTACTCACTAAATTCAGTGTGTTCAATTACAATGTGTTCCTAAATCTACCTGAACATATCCGTAAGCGTGAGTTATTGATTTGCGATGAGGCTAGTGAGTTGGAAAATGTCCTAGTAGATAACTACACGTTTCAGATCACATACGATGAAATTGAAAAACTTCTCGATGATTCTCATTATGAGTTGAAGACTGAGGATGAAGAACCTTCTAATACATGGTTAGGAACTCTTAAGGACAGACTCATTGACAAAGGTGAGCAACTTGAAGAAATTCTCAAGAACCCTAAAAACAAAGGATTCTCAAAAGCGCGTAAGCAGAATAAAGCAGTCAAGCGTGCTATCGGTAATATCGATAATGTTTTTGATAACTGGAATATTCACGGTGCAAATACACACTCAACTGAATACATTGTTGAATTGTTGAAGCCAGATGATTACAATAAGGATGTTAAAGAGGGTGTAATGTTCACACCGTATCGTGCAACTAAGATCAGTCGCCACTTGTTCGATTATGCTGATAAGGTTATCCTTCTCTCAGCTACTATTATTGACCATAAGAAGGAAATTGCCGATCTTGGTATTCCATCTGATGACTACACTTACATTGAAGCTACTAATAGTTTTGACCCAAAGAAGTCGCCAATTCGATATAGTGGTAAATATCCTCTGAACTTCAAAATGATGAAACAGAATCTACCCAAGGTTATTAAAATGGCAGAGGCGCTTGTTAATCACCATAAGGATGATAAAGGATTAATTCACACGGTTAACTTCAATATTACACGTTCTCTTGAAACTCATTTCAGAGGTGATACACGTTTCCTATTTAGAGGCAACGGAATGACCAATGAGAGGCTTCTACAGGAACATAAGATGACTGATGAGCCTACTATCATGGTAAGCCCTTCTATGAGCCACGGTGTCGATCTAGTTGGTGATCTTGGTAAGTTCCAGATCATCATGAAAACACCCTTTTTACCATTGAGTAGTAAGCGCATTAAGCGGCTATGTAAGGAAGATTATAGATGGTACGCTAACAAGACCCTATCTACGCTTGTTCAGATGGCGGGGCGTTGCACACGTAACGATACAGACGAGTCTACCACATACATTATTGATGCGTCTGCGGCTAAGCTTCTAGAGAGTAATTGGGAAAAACTACCCAAATACTTTACGGATCGCTTCGTATAGCTTTGTCAACATCAACGTAGTTAGCTACCATCAACACTAACCATGTCTGTTTCTCTTGAACTTCTGAGATAGCATGTGGTTGTGATGGGCTAAACTCTATTGCTGAATACTTTGGCACATTTACAACAACTCCATCTACTTCGATGGAGTTGTTTTCGGTTAAAGCAATAGACAGGAACTTCCCTATCATGCGCTCACCTTCCCAATAGTCCTGTAGATCGAGGTAATCTTTACGTTGCAGCTGTAGGAAATAATTAACAAGAATAAAATCCCATATGTTCAATTCTTCACACATTCCCTTTATCTTTTTGTAAAGAGGTTGGTTTAACAATACTTTTGAGGTATTGAGGTATTCGTATGATGATAGGTTTCCTCGTGCTGCGCTTCCACCTGTCCGTCTGCCTGTTCCTACGGCTCGTTTATACCCTACTGTATCAGCGTAGTCAGATACGTCTTGTATCGAATCCTGCGCTATATTAAGATCATGTATTTTATAATTCATTTTAAGTTAGTCCGTATAGAATAATAGCAGAGTATCGTAAAGAATTTGTAGGTGGAACCCAATGAATAGGTTTTGTTCCGTTAAACTGATAACCACACCCCTTTACATCTGGAAAAGATATTGTCATACCATTCTTATCAGATTCTTCGACGCTGATACCATCATAAAATGCGTCAGGATCACCAAATACTACATTATTTTTACTATCTGTCTGTAAAGGCACGCAAACGGTATATAGATTTATACCCTTATCGGTATGTGGTGGAATGAAATGACCCTCTTCGTATTTGTTAATCTGAATCTCATACGGCTCAAACCCATTTCTGAGCTTATTCTTAAATACCTCATTATAAATATCAGGGTAATTACTTGGGGTAATCCCGATAGCTTCATAGTTCCCCACATCGCCCTTTAGCCCTAAATTGGGCATAAAGGTTGAGCGATCATTCAGCTTATTATCCTCAATAAACTGGATAAGTTTATCACATTCTTCTTGTGATAAGAAATCTGGTGTTACCGATAATGACTTTTCAATCTCTTTTAAATGATTTGCATAGTCCATTAACTTGCGTTGTTCTCTTTGAGAGTTGCTTCGATAACTTGAGCTTTAGCTCCGATCTTTTCATGAAGTCCACCAGCGAGTCTTCTATTGAGCGCATTAGACTCTTCCTGTATTGTGACATACTTGAAAGAATCGTCCTGAATGTAAGCGTTCTTATAACGTTCATTAAGATCACGTCTTGTATCAATATAATCCTTCATTGCGTTAAATTCATCAACAGCTTCGCCTTTGATCTTAGCTTTCTTAATAAGAGCTTCGAGAACGTTTACCATAATGTTAGATTGCTTAAACCAAGGGTATTTATCAACGATAGTTGCGTTAGTCTGTTGATTAACGGTCTCTTCACTAATTTCGACAACAACTTTATCAATATCGACAAGCTTACCTTCCTTAAAGTTACCTCCATCCCATACTTGCTTATCACTATCGAATTTAACCTTCTTGTGTTTGTAATAAGTTGTATCTACCTCATCCTCATTGTTAGTTATAATAACACCGCAAAATTCGTCAGACTCTTTATTAAAGACGAGTAGTTTTGGTCTATCCTTATCTAGTAACTCGTCAATTTTGTCGATGATACTATCTTTTCCATGTGTATATGTTACTGTATTCATTTTAAATTATTATACCCAAACGTTTGATTCGAGAACCCATACCGCATCAGAAGTTGCAGTCCACGCTGTGTCTATCCTATAGATAGCATACGCTTTTCGGCTTCTATATGAAGTTCCATTACCTGCCCATACGGTATATTTATTAGTATATGTAAGAAGAACTGTATCACCCACCTTACCCGCTCCTGCTAAGGTTTCCGCAGACAATATAATATTAGCTGCGCTCAGTGTGCTAACGTTCCACGCAGTATCTATACTTCTAGAATCCACATAATGCATAACCTCAGCGGTTACGGTAGTCTCGATATACTGTTTAACAGATTTGGATGTTGGTATAGATTCATGATCTGATACGGCAATACTCAGATCAGTGTCAATTACGACAGCTTCTGGGATAGCGTTTGATCCACTTACGTTACCTATTACTCTTAGGTTAGATATAGGTGCGATTTGGTCAACAGGTATGATCAAACTACTCATAGGTAATTTGAATGATGTTATACCACGTTGAAGAAGAAAGAAGTCGGTAGGCTGTGCTCCCGATGCTTGTCCTAAAATATTGATTGTATCAATCTGTGTTGATGTAGTTACTGTAGCCATGTTATTTTAATTTTAAATTGTAGGATCGACGAAATTAACTGTATCAGAAATGATATCGCCTATTAATTGAAATCCTTGAGAACTGATACCATCATCATTCTTTACCATTTCGATGGTATTGATACCAGCTGTTAAAGTAAAGGAAGCTGTAACAGGTGAGTCAGAACTACTGATACCTCGTTCATCAACTATAGCATCACCAACTACGCCGTTAACGCCGTTAATGTATATAAGTAAGCGATCATCTAGTTTGAAAATATCAAAGTTAATAACAGTTTCTACAGTAGCAGCTACTGTCATAGTATATAAGAGAGAATTGGTGCTTGTATATTTCGCATTATTTTCATGTATAATTGACCCATACGATCCGTGTCTATAGTTCGCGACCGTCGATCCTGACAGAGTTTGAAACTCAGATGGTAATGTTAGTCCATTACCACTGTTGATAATGCACTCATAATAAGGATTATTTGTAACCAAAGATAAAGTCTCTTGTTGTTTTACATTTACAAAATCATAAACAGCTAATTCTGTTGGGATATTGTCATGCGTGCTTCCTCCTTCATTGATTGTCTCAACTACATCAACCACTTCCACATCACCAATACCAGCAGTTGTTCTACCTAAAAGGCCGTTAGTTGGGATTGATTCTAACTTAGATAATTCAACTCCGTTACCTTTAATAGTAATAGAATCGCTTACTTGTTCAAAGATATCACTATCGATGATACTATCAATATAATTAGCGTTCGATATTTTATATGTCTTTAGATCACGTTGGATGACGTGTAAATCCCCGCTACTCACTGTGGTAAGTGGTGATAATTTAGAAATTAACTGAAGTTGAGTTGTTGGTGAGATTATAGCCATGTGGTGTTTCTGTAGGTTTTAATTATTTATCCTAGAGTTATTCTTTTGCAACTATTGCTTTAACTAAACTCCTCAATAAATAATTCAAATGGCTTTTAATATAGATTTCAAAATTTTACGTTTCTCAATCGTGAACAATACTCAATCCTCAGAGGTGAAGAAAGATTCAGATGAGCCTTATTCTTTCGTGGACTTTGTGAAGAACTTGGACGTTGATAATATCAACAATGACTTCATCGTCGATGCGTATAATAAATACATCATCGAATGGTCGAAAGTGAAGAACGTAGAGGTGGAGAGCTTCGCTGAGCAGCGTAAAGCTAAGTATGTCGAACTCTTGAAGGAGATTCAGCTCAATTATGTAACACAAGACGAGGCTCGTATTCTCGGCAATATCGATTTTAATAACCCACTAGAGCTTGAGGTAGCTATACCTTTCTATGTTGAAAAGATTAAGGATATCATAGAATACTATACCACAAAGAGACGTGATGTATCTAACAGTAAAGCCAAATGGAGCACCAAGGGTAGTAAAATATACCTTGAAAACGTTATCGCTGAATATATCGTAGACAATTACACGAAGAATGATAACACTTTCCAAACATATAAGCAGACTTTTCAAGAGCTGTCATCATTCCAACAGGACTATAAGTTAGAATACGATGGTTTGTATGACTTTAACAACTACAGAACTGAGGAAGTTCGTGTTGATCCTTCATTGTTCGGTAAAGATTCAGGTGATTATGACCTTAGTAGTCTTCCTATTACTTCGTTCTATGATTATTACAATAGTAGCGACACACTCATCGATGAGTTGAAGAAGGAACTATTCAAAAAGTATATATCCATCGACAGCATCTACTTTGATGGACTATCATCTACTGCTGTAGATTCGGAGACACCTTTCTTCGATCCCTATAATAAAGATGTTCCATACATTTCTAAAGTATCTGATACGACTAATCTTTTAACAGATAAAGATATCGGGTATTATTTCACAAGTAAATACATCTACACTAGTAACTACTACTCTCCTCAAGGTATATCCTTTAAAGAGTTCGAGAAAGCTGGTTTATATGGTAAGCCAAATGTATTCCTTAGTGATGACTATAAAGACTTTTACTTTTGGGGTAAATATTCTCCAGATACTCAAGGGCTTTCTAACAAGCCAGTAAAGAACAAACTCCTTAAACGACTTCATGGTTATCAATCACGTGATCTTAATGTGGGTGACGCTATTGGCGGTGTTGAAAGATATACCGATAATGTCCAAATCTGGACAGGTGATCGTAATGAGGATTGGGCGAACGAAGATATTTTCGAGAAGTATACCGACAATACACTTAACCGTAAGTCTAAAAACGACTCATTCTTCAATCTTGGAGAAGGGGAAGCTGTATTTAAATACAGTGCTGATATCTATGGTAATGAATTTTACTTGATTAAAGCGCAGAATGTTGACCAAACTAATCAAGGCGATGTATATAATCTCCCTACGTTCAGTGGTGGTCAAATTGTTGACTTTATTTTACTTGGTCAAAGTCTTACAGCCACAGCCGATTTATACTCTATCAAAATTGCTGACAATATCGGTCTCGGTTTTTTTATCGGTGGTGTTGACGATTTTGTAATCGAAAACATTACAGATTTTCACATTGATGCGAAGTTTGATGATTATCCTTTATATACGCTTTCTAGCACGCAGTTTGATACATTATCAGCTGAGGAGAATATAACAACTAACAAAAAATCACTGTATGAAAACTATTATACGGCTGGTAGAGTCGTTATCCGTCTCTCAGATAGTGGTAATATTGGATCGTTCACAACGTTCGCTGCTGATATCTTCTCTGACTTTGATGGGCTATATGAGGAACTCATAGACGGTATATTGAATATCGATGTTATCAATGATATCATCATTATAACAACAGAATCATACGTAGGTTCTGCTAGAATTCTCTATGATTATGATACAGGTGTTATCACGTTCTCGGAAGTCACCAAAAATGTTCGTGATTATCATAACGATCCTATGCATAAGACAGCATCATACTGGCATGATACACATACTGAGCAAGTATATAGTGCGTCTATATCAGCTGATCAATTTAGTATCACACCATCATTACGTATGATGGATGTCAAAACGCATAATATCCATACGCTTATTGCTGTTGGTGATAGTTCAGATTTCGAATTGGAACACCCAATTACTATCGAAAATATTTCCAGACCAAATGTTGTAAAGAAAGAGAATGAGTTATACGTCCTCACTATGTTGAAAGACATTACAGACAACTATTTCTTCCATGTCTTTCATTACAACTTTGTATCTCCTGCTGTTATCAAACTTGTTAGTAGTAAAACATTCACATCAACGTTGTTAAAACTTAATGATAATCTGGATACATCACTAAGCTCTATCCCTACGATCTCATCAGACTTGTTGACATCGCTGGTATACTATAACACAGACACTGATGATACAGACACTGCTGACTTACCTTACTTCACAACTGAGGATAAAGTATACTACGATATTGATGCAGGTGCTGAAAACGTAAAGACACTTCCTAAACTTGCATATACCTTGGGAGAATTATTAAGTTCGTCTGAGTATACTGCATTAACGTCTGTAGAGGAATCAGTATATGAATACGAAGCTCCTACTATATACACTCCGTGTGATCTAACATTAGACTTCCGTGAACTTAGTGGGTTTGATTCTATCATCAGCAACACAGAGCCTATATATAAGGTTCAGATAGCCATAGATGGTAAAGTGCTTACCCGATCATTATTATCAGAAGGTGATGTTGATAGCGAAAATTTATATAATAGTTCGTTCCCTACATCTCCTGTCAACATGATACCTATCGTATATAAGAGCCAGATTCTAAATAAGGCACCTGGTAAGGATTTAAAAATCACATTATATTCAACTATTGGCACTACCTATACATTTGATATTGTCCTACATAGTCGTAATATCGATACCAATGACAGATTTGGTAAGATAGAATTGTTAGATTCAAGTATTGTTAATAAAGACGGTAACGACACTTTCGTTATATATTTGAACACACGCGAACCTGATACTGTAACATCAGTAACATTGATAAATATTTAAAGATGAGCGATTTAAACAAATTAGAGAACAATCTCGAACCGATAACATTATCATACGTTGGTGATATTTCATATACTATAGAGCCTTACGCGACAGAATCGGGGTTAAATCTCGTATTGGAAGACGTTAACTATAACCCTGTGTCATATAACTTGTCACGTGATACTATGTCAGTTATGACAAAGAGTGTTAATTATGATGAAGTATTTAACAATATTCGTGATGAAAAAACATCAGCATCTAGTTTAGCAGGAACGCTATCAGCGATGGCTAGTAATGATTACACTGATGCTGAGCTTCTTTCTGGTGTATTAGTTGAGGACGGATTTAATAATATTATCGCGTTCAGTGACGCTGATGGCGAAGAAATCCGTCAAACATCAGCATACTCGTTCAATACCACTATTTCTTATTCTAGTGTATTCTGGAAATATGATAATAAAGCTCTTGTTACTGATGGTAATGTTAGCGAATTGACAGAGGACTATTATTTTTACGTTTCTCTTGTTGATGAAAGCGACTGTAACATAATCAAAGGTGGGTTAAGCGGTGACGAATACTTAATGTATGATACAACTTCTCCGTTTGCTTCAAGTGGTTTTAGATTTGATGATCTAGAAAACGCGACTAATGATGATGTTGTTAACTTCCTTTATTCTTATAATGCCGAAAGTAGCAGAATGCTATTGATTGTCCCAGACGAAGGTATTGTGGGATTCGGCCTCAATGGTAATATAGATATCACAGCATTCTCAGAACCTGTTACACGGCCTAACTTCCTTGGTGTTATTAATAAGAATAGCCTCAACCAAGAAGAGAAGATAGCTAACTCATTCGTGCCATATTATGGTTCTAAGAACACTGTAGCAGCTATTTATCCTGTAGATAATGCCGCGCTTGTTACACACAACTATGCATCCACTTTGGAAAAAAACTCTAACTATGTCACACTTAAAAACAACGTTACATATGATGGAGAATACTCGTTGGTAAACATCGATCAAAACGTCAACCAAAGAAGCTACACAAGTATCAACACAGGTATCCGTGGTAACACAGGGTATAGTAACTTCATGTTGAATTATAACTCAGGGCATTACAAATATGACTTTGCCCCTGACTCTGTTACTTACTTTAATATCCCATACGAGCTTCGTGGATATGCTCAAATCAATGTTAATGATAGTAAGTTAATTCATAACGGTGCTATTGGTGGTAACTCGCCAGCTAATTCGGATAAGCTTTACAAAAAGTTGTATGAATATTCTGATTTCAGAAACACGGGTATCAATCCTAATATCAACAATGGTCAATATCTATGCACATGGTTATTTTTCAATCCTCTTCATCCCTCTAATTCTTTCTGGGTTGATAGATACTACAATCCTGATAAGGCAACAAAGCTTGATGCATTGGCAGCTACTGGTGATGGATCGTGGGAAGCATTAAGTAGCTTCACATCATTTGCTGATACTAATGACTCAACAGGTATATACAAAGAGTATTATGATGAGTTTGATAAGGCTCTTGGTGTATTCGACGTGGATAGTCGTGTAACATTCGAAGCAAATAGTTTATACGCATATGATAGAATTGGTGTTAAGAAATCACAAGCTATCTTGGACGAAAAGGCAGCTCTTATTCTTACAGAAGTTAAGGATATGGAAATGGATTTTGAAAACAATAAAATCCTCATTACTGAAAACACAAATAGCGATGAGGAATTTGTATTCAATATTGTTCTCGATAATTTTCACTTGGATCAGTTCAAGGGTAATAAGATTTTCACAAATGATAATCTCTCACTTACTGTTGATAAAAACTTTACACCATATAATATAGCTGTAGATGGTTCATATATTCGCACATACGACTTTGATCATAATGAGATCAGCTCTCTAAACATTAGCTCAGATGTGAGTAATGTCATTTTTACAGATGACTATAATCTAATGTATGTTGAAGATGTCGCTGGTCGTATCCACACTGTTAAAAATAATGAGTTCATTTCCCATATTTCTAATGCGTTAACGGGTATAACTGTTACAGACTTTAAATATAAGGATGGTTTCATCTATTTCATCGATGATGTAGGATCATATTACAAAATAAACCCAGAGTTGGATTCAACCGCTACGCTTATAAATACATCAGCTGGCGATAACCTACTCGTGTTCTTAGGTGATGATATTAAAACAGCTGTTGGGGATGTTATCGATTATAGTGAAACAGAAATCTACGTATTATCGTCTAACGCTATTTACTATGATGATATAACCACTCCTATCATTTCAGGTGATACTATTGTTGATATGGTTGTAGATAGTGGTGAAATCGTATATGCCCTTAAGGATGATTCTATACACAAGATAGACAACACATTCATCCCTGAGCTAGTCGCATCAGCTACTATATCGTCAGATAACACACTGGTCGCTGTCAAACAGGGTCGCTACATTCGTAACGGTGAAGTTATCGAATACTTAGATGTTATCGATTCGGACGAATCCACACTCACTACTATTCATAGATTCGACAAAGACTTAACTCTCATTGAAAAGAAAGTTGTATCTATCGCTGGTAGTCTTGTAGGACGTAACAACATGTTTAACACAAAGTTCTTGGAAAAGAAACTAGAATGTGAAATTACATTGTTTGATGTATTCAACTACAGCCAAAATAACAAGATTTCTTTGACGATCCCTAATGATATTATCGAAGAAGATAATAAATGTGTATTGAGTATAGCATTCAGCAACAGGTTCGGTTCTATCAATATATACTGCAATGGTAATCTTATAGACCTCTATAAATTCGATAATAACGAATACAGATTCTCAAACACACTTCGCGATAACAAGTTATTCGTAGGGGCAAGTATCTTCAATGGTGAAAAAAGCATTGATAATATGGTTACAGATAGTAACAACGATATGATTTCTGGAAATTATACAATCACTATGTTGAGTGTATATGACTCTATTTTCAATTACTATGATGTTATCAACCTTAATAGAATCTATAGAGATGTTACACCAAACGCTCTCATCCTTCCTATCAAGAACCGCTCATATATTGAAGAGATCGCTGGTTTCTACAATCAAAACAAACACATTCGTAAGAGTGAATACGGTGCTATCAAGATTCGCGGAACCGAATTAACAGACGCGCAGAAGGTTGACGTATCCGATAAGATCGACCAAGTGTTCGAAGATACGTTCATCAACTTAAGAATCAACACAACAGAATTCGAATAATGACATACAGACTCCCAACTTCCGAGTTAGTTTTACCTAACGATTCTAACAGTATTAGAATGCCAGTTAACACAGTGGCAGATAACATTATGTTCAATAGCAAGATAAAGTTACTTGATGAAAACTTCAACTATCTCCTAGAATCAGCTACTGTTGTAGATAACAGATCACCACAGGCTTATAAGAACATCTACAACCCTGTTACAAACACATGGCAGGATGTTAGTGTTCTTCCTACTCCTATTGATCATGGGTATAATCATATCGAGGTTATTGACCGTTATAATGGTCAATACTTATATATCCTAGCTCAGTCCGATAGTATTGGGTTTTTCGTGGGTGGTGATTTATCAGCAGATGACACATCCCAACTTGATAGTAAGGTAGCATACTTCACCGTCAAAGATACAGGTAATCAGGTGTTTAAAAATATCTCAAGTGTCGTGGTTGAAGATGATAAACTATACGTATACGATTCAGTATATCAAGCAATGGTTGTGTATGATATTACAGCTTTACTCGTAGGTGATGTTGTATTGGAGCAGATTAAGTTAATTAATCACTTCACGCAGATCAAAGATATGAAAGCTATGGCGATTACTGCTACATCTTATTACACTGTTCAGAGTTCTACAATGACTCTTTACAATAGAGACTTTAATGTTATCAATACTATTGATCTTGAAAACACAACACCTAACGATGTTATAACAGAGGATGGTTTTATCTACGTATTGTATGATGATAAGATAGATGTATACAATACTAGTATGGTGTTTCAGCGCACTAACATAATCAGAAGTATTGATGACAATGCCTTCTTTAAACTATTCCATTCGATCAAAGATGATAATATCGTGTATGTTCTTACAGCATCGCATGTATACAAATACTTGATCACTGATGATGTATTTGTTAGTTACTTTAAACTTTCTTTAGAGCGAGATAAGGATTACGTGGATATTTCCATTAAGGAACATGCTGATTATGATGAAGTGTTTATTCTCGACACAAACAAGATTCATTATACACAGGATAATGTAACGACAGTTGACATGCACGACACTTTCAACATGAATGATATCGTTGATCTTGATCAATTACAAATTGAAAATTTAGAACTCGAACAGGACTTTGTGTATAATGCTGTGTTGCAGCAACTACTGTTCAATACTCTACTACTTTATAATAGTTTAATATTCAAACCCATTGTTCAAACAGACATGAACGGTGTTCTTGAATATTCACACAGGCTTAACCTAAGCAATAGCGATGTTTTAGCAATCTCAGCGTCATTGATGGGGCAGAATGAGCCATTCTCGTATCAATTATTCTTAAAGGCATTACAGAACATCTTTGATATTCAAACAAAGATCATCGAACTTGAAAAATTCAATGTCATTGAAAGTTCAACAAACACATTAATTATATAAATAATTAAAAGGTATAACATATGTCAAGATTCCATAGCAAATTTCACAACAAGAGCCACCACACTGATGCAACGGTAGGCTTCTTAGACAGCGCAACAGACCCTATCGCCAGCGAAACTTTACCGTTTCAAGGAGATATGTGGGTTAATGGTGTATTACGCGCTGACACTATAGTATTATCTGAGACGATAGCCAACCTTGAGGTTGATACTTTAGTAGTTAATAACACGGTCACATCATTTACTGTAGGTAGCTTAACCGCCACTACATTAGTTGGTGATGGTAGCGGTGTTACTAATGTTAATGCTGCAACATTAGGCGGGTTTGCTGATGGGGCATTTGTTAAAATCGCTGAGAGGGGTGTAGCTAACGGTGTAGCTCCTCTTGATGGAGACACACACGTCCCATTTGAAAATCTTTCAATCGAGACATCATTGGCGTTGTCATCTACTGACCTATTTTTTCCTACTAGTAAAGCTACCGTAGATTATGTTCTGGCTAGTATAGACACTACACGTGCTATTACTATTGATGCTATTGTTGACGAAGTTGGTGGGATCAATAAGGGTCAAGTAGTTTATCTTAAGACTGCGGTTGGTGGGTTCCCTACAGTTACAAAGGCTGATAATACATCGTTTTTATCTTCAGATGTGATAGCAGTAGCCGCTGAATCTAAGTTAGATGGTGAACCAATTACTATTGCAACTAATGGTAAATTAGATGGGTTAAATACGGTGGGACTTGCCGAGGGAGCTATTTTATATCTAGGCACATCGGGCAATATTACAACCTCTCACCCTACTGGAATTGCTGCCGTTCAACGTTTAGGCCACTGTATCTTCGCAGATGCATCCAATGGTTCTATATTGATACAACTAGATCAACTAACTATTGTCAACGATCATAACGGCACGATGCGTCACCAGATTGTTAACCAGAACGCTGGGAATTTTGCGTCTACAACCTATACGTTGGTTAATGATGTCTCTCATAGGTCTTCGATTTCATACTTAGGCTCAGGATGGGGCGCGGGTAACGAACACCTTGGGGTATATAACGAAGGATATGGTAGAACTATCTTTACTGTAGATGGCAATCACGGCTTCGAGTGGAATACAGATGTAACAGACTCTCATAACTTCACTAACACAACTAAGATGACTCTTACCCCCGAAGGGTTCTTGGGTATTGGTGCTCCCATACCAACACAAGAACTTCATGTTCTTGGAGCCGCTTGTGTAGAACATACAGCAGTGGAAGCAGATGAGCATGGTTTAGAAATCGTATTAGACGCTGCTGGTTTTGGTGATGTTAAAGCACTCGATATTGATTATATCACTGGTGCTATTGACGCAGGGGTATATGAAGGTGTTATACTCGTCAATATTGACGAGACAGCTGCTGCTGGTGGTGAAGTATTTGCGCTTGAAGTGCTTACCACTACAGAAGGCACTGATAAGATAATCGCAGTGAAAACGAGTGTTGGTGTAGATCCGATATCACAAGATTCTGGTGTGTTTGGTGACGTTAGTTCTATCCTCAATGATGGTGTAAATGTTACAGCAGAGCTATCAAGTGGAGGCGTTGGTAACATCACAATGTTCGTAGATGTTAATGATACAATAACAATAGGTGGATTAACTAATTTCTCAGAATTGGAAGTATTGATTGATACTGGAGCTAGCCAAAATGTGCAACCTACTTGGGAATATTCGATTGGTGCTGGTTGGGGTAACTTTACTCCTACAGATGGAACTAATGGATTCATAAATACAGGGGTGATGCTTTGGGATGCCGATGATTTGGCAGGTTGGGATAATAATTCGGGTGAATATTTAATCAGAATTACTAGAACCAGAAACGGATTAGCAACATCTCCTATTGTCGATACTGTAAAATCTGCTACCCCAGATATTTATTCTTGGGACAAAGATGGTAGTGTTAATATTAGCGACCTAAATATGGATAACATTCCAGCATTTGATACGTTTGCTCTTGCCGCAGCAGCATACCCACTTGCAGGGAAAGTGTGGCAAACATCTGGGAATGGAGCTGGCACAATATTTTCACAAGCTGGTATAGTAATGATTACACAGTAAAAATATAATATGGAAAAAATATACGGCAATCATCGCGGAATTGTTGCGCAAAATAACGATCCTAAACAAAGAGGTCGAATTAAAGTTTTCGTTCCACATATCTCAGCTAATATCTACGAAGGTTGGGATAATAAGAATGCTGATAAAAGTTTCGACAACTTAGCTGATCCTATCATCAAAGACATTATAAACAATGTCCGTGATGTATTACCGTGGGCTAATTGCGCGTCTCCAATCGTAGGTGAAGTTGGTGATCATTATTATGACTCATTTAAAAACACTGT
>TARA_R110000765_G_scaffold10984_2_pt1 | contig 122732 bp, 122 predicted proteins | sample TARA_R110000765 | Tara Oceans TARA_R110000765 (sample SAMEA4398168) | marine metagenome | biome: Polar Biome; feature: [MES] marine water layer (ENVO:01000295) within the mesopelagic zone...; material: water (ENVO:00002006), including particulate matter (ENVO:01000060) such... | reverse complement strand
CCCCCGCTCTTTTAAAAAACTTGGGCAGCGCCCCCGCAACCCGCGTTAGATCAAACGCTTACCCGCGCTTTTCGTCGACCATCAACATCATCTGGTCGTAAGGCAGATAGCCGCGCAGCATCTCGTCGTGCATCACGAAGGTGGGCGTGCCGGTGATCTGCAACCGCTGCGCCAGCGCGCGCGTGTCGGAGATGCGTTGCGTCACTTCGTCCGAATCCATGCCTGCCACGATCTTGTCAGCGTCAAAGCCCAGCGTATTGGCCAGACGGCTCAGCACTTCCTCGCTCAGATCGCCGTTCATCGTCATCAGCGCATCGTTCAGCGCGTGATAGGCCTCGGGGCCTTCGTTGATCAGCGTCGAGATCGCAAAGCGCGAGGCCAGCAGCGATTGCTCGCCCAGGATCGGGAATTCCTTGACGATCAGGCGGATGTTGCCGTCGCTTTCCAGCAGCTTGGCCACTTCGCCGTGGGCGCGTTTGCAGTAACCGCATTTGTAATCAAGGAATTCCACCAGCGTGATGTCGCCATCAGGATTGCCTCCGACAAAGGAATAGCCGTCGTCAAAGATCGCATCGGCATTGTCCGACACCATGGACAGGTCGGCCTGTTCCTGTGCTGCGGCCTGTTGTTGTTCCAGCAGGTTGACCGCTTCCATGATCACTTGCGGGTTTTCCAGCAGGTAGGCGCGTACATGCTCACCGAAATCCTGACGCTCGCTGTCGGACATGGCCGAAATGTCAAAGGCCGCCGCTGGCATGGCAAGCGTCACGGTGGCCGCGGTCGCGGCAAGAAGGCGGTTGATCGTCATGGATTATCTCCGTTTTTTGCGTTTTTCGGCGCGTTCACTGGCAATCAACACATCCTGTGCCCGTTGCCAAGGCCCCGATCCCGTGGCCAGCAGACCGCTGGCGCGTTTGGCGTGAATTCCGGCATCTTCCATCCGGCCCGACAGGGCATAGCGTTCGGCTGTCACCAGCGCCGCCATGCCGTTCTGGCCCGATTTGGCATAGGCCACCGACAGATCGCGCAGCATGATGCCGTCGCGGAAATCTATCACGCGGGCCTGTTCCAATGTGGTGCGTGCAGCCGTCACATTGCCCGTCGCCAACAGCGCGCGGCCATAGCCTGCAAGCAACAGCGCGTCGCGGGGCGACAGTTTCACCGCCTGTCCATAAGCCGCGACTGCGCTCTGGAACTGGCGTGCGTCCATCAGGATGTCGCCCTTGGCGGCGTGAAAGAACGGGTCTGACGGGCGCGTGGCAATGGCATTGTCGATGGCGCGCAGGGCCTGTTTCGTGCGCGACTGGCGGGATTCCGCAACAGCCTCGCGCAGGAATGCGACATCTTTGTACCCGCTGTCGCCCGTGCGTTTCAGCGTCCATTTGGGCGCGCGGGTGTGGGCGCTGATCTTGCCCTTGACCCGTGCGAACCAATAGGCGGCGGTGGGGTTCGGCGCGACACCCGAGCCATAGGCCGCGACAAAAGCCTCCATCGCGCGCAGCCGGTCACGTGACAGCGGGTGCGAGCGGGCATAGGGGTCCTGACGCGCCTCTGACAGCACGTCCTGACCGCGAAACAGCTCCATCACTTCCAGGAACCCGCGCGGATCGGCCCCGGCGGCGCGCATGAACCGCACGCCGGACTGATCGGCAGAGGACTCCTCGGCCCGCGTGTGCTTCAGAAAAGCCCGCTGCGCCGCCGACGTCGTGCCAATCGCCAGACCGGCCGCCGCATCGCCATTGCCCGCAGCCGCAGCAACCGCGGCCAGCGCCATTCCCAAGCCCGCCAGCGTGCGCGCGTTGCCCAGATTGGTCATCCGCCGCGTGATGTGGCCATTGGCGATATGGGCGGCCTCATGGGCCAGCACAGCCTGCAACATCTCGGCAGAGGTGGCACGGTTGATCAGCCCGTGGTTGATAAAAATCACGTCATTGCTGACGACAAAGGCATTCAGATCGCCGTCGTTCACCACCAGTACCTTGACCTGCGCCGGGCTTAACCCCGCAGCCCGCAGGATGGGCGAGGCCAGTTGCGCCAGTCCGTATTCGACATCTGCATCGCGCAGCAATTCGATCGCGCGCGCCGGTTGTGCCAGCAACAACGCCAGGGTCAGGACAATTGCCCCCATTGACGACAGGGACGAACCCCTATGAAAAGCACCAGAATTCCACATTCGCGCAGAATAGGAGACAAGTGATGAAAACCTCAAGACGCAGCGCCGTTGATCCCTTTATCGTGATGGACGTGATGGAGGCCGCGCGCGCCGCCGAGGACGCAGGTCGTCACATCATCCACATGGAGGTCGGCCAGCCCGGCACAGGTGCACCGCGCGCGGCCACCGATGCGCTGGCGCGGGCCATGAATGACGGGCCTTTGGGCTATACCGTGGCACTTGGGTTGCCTGCGCTGCGGGCGCGCATCGCGCGGATGTATGGTGAGTGGTACAACGTCGATCTGGACCCGTCGCGCGTGGTGGTTACATCCGGATCGTCCGGGGGCTTTATCCTGGCGTTCACGGCGCTGTTCGACACCGGCGACCGCGTGGCGATTGGCGCGCCGGGCTATCCCAGCTACCGCCAGATCCTGCGGGCGCTGGACTTGCAGGCGGTCGATCTGCCCGCAGCGCCCGAAAACCGCTATCAGCCGGTGCCTGCGGACTTTGCCGATATGGACATCGCGGGGCTGATGGTCGCCTCGCCCGCGAACCCCACGGGGACGATGCTGGATCATACGGCGATGGGCGCGCTGATCGAGGCGACCCACGCCAAGGGCGCGTCGTTCATCAGTGACGAGATTTACCACGGCATCGAATACGAGGCCAAGGCGGTGACGGCGCTGGAGCTGACCGACGAGGCCTATGTGATCAATTCGTTCTCGAAATACTTCTCGATGACGGGTTGGCGCGTCGGTTGGATGGTGGTGCCGCCCGATCACGTGCGGGTCGTGGAGCGGCTGGCGCAGAACATGTTCATCTGCGCGCCCCACGCGGCACAGGTTGCGGCCCTTGCAGCGATGGACTGCGAGGAGGAGTTGCAGGCCAACATGGATGTCTACCGCGCCAACCGCGCGCTGATGCTGGACGGGCTGCCCAAGGCGGGGTTCACGAATATCGCACCGCCTGATGGTGCGTTTTACGTCTATGCCGATGTGTCCGACCTGACCGATGACAGCCGTGCGCTGGCCGCCGACATTCTGGAGCGGGCAGGGGTCGCGGTGACACCGGGGCTGGATTTCGACCCGCTTCGCGGCCACCACACCCTGCGGTTCTCCTATGCCCGCAGCACCGAGGACATCGCCGAAGGCCTGAACCGGCTCAAGGCCTATATGGATGCGCGCTAACTCTGGTGCCTGCGGGATGGCTGGGCTAGTCTGCCGCCAATGAAAAACGGGGCGGGCGAGACGGGTGTAATGCGGTATGTGATCCTGATGATTTGTGCGCTGGCGCTGGCCGCAGCACCGCGTGCCGATGCGCAAGAGCTGACCGGGCTGGCCCGTGTCGATCCCGCAGCCAGCAGCATTTCCGACGGCTGGTTCGGCGGCACCAGGCTGACCCTTTCCCTCAGCCAGGGCGTGCCCTTCCGCGTGTTCCATCTGGACAGCCCTGCGCGGCTGGTCATCGACTTTCGCGAGGCCGATTGGAGCGGCGTCGATGCGGCATCCCTTTTGGGCAGCAGCAAGAAAGTGACCGGCGCGCGCTTTGGTCCGTTTCGTCCGGGCTGGTCGCGGCTGGTGCTGGATCTGGCCGCACCCTTGCTGCCCTCGAACATCGCCATGCCGATCAACAACAGCACCGGCACCGCGACACTGACCATTGACCTGATCAAGGCCACGCCAGAGGCATTTGGCGCGGGGGCCGGTGCGCCAAAAGATGCAGCCTGGTCCACACAAGCCGCACAGGCGCCGCAAGTGCCCGTGGTCGACGACAGCTTTGTCGTGGTGATTGATCCCGGTCATGGCGGCATCGATCCCGGTGCGATCCGCGAGGGGGTCGAGGAAAAGGATCTGATGCTGAAGGTTGCGCAAGCCCTGGCCGAGGCCCTACGTCGCAGCGGACAGGCCGAGGTGGTGCTGACGCGGACCGAAGACCAGTTCGTATCGCTGCCGGGCCGTGTCGACATGGCCCATGCCGCCGGGGCGGACCTGTTCATTTCGCTGCATGCCGATGTGCTGTCCGAGGGTGGGGCAAGCGGTGCCACGGTCTATACGCTGGCAAAGGATGCCAGCGATGCGGCCACCGCTCAGTTGGCCGCCCAGCACAACCGCGCCGATATTCTGGCGGGGGCCGATCTGAACGGGGCCGACGACGAGGTGGCGGGCGTGCTGCTGGATCTGGCACGTCAGGAAACTGCACCCCGCTCGGAACAGGCTGCCGCCGCGATTATCGCCGCGATGGATGCGGCGGGGGGGCCGATGAACACCCATCCCGCGCGGCATGCCGGGTTTTCGGTGCTGACCAGTGCCGATGTGCCCTCCCTGTTGATCGAGATCGGCTTTCTCAGCTCGAAACGCGATCTGGCCAACCTGCGCGATCCGGTCTGGCGTGCTGTGATGGCGGGGGCAATTGCAGACGGCATTCTGGCATGGCGCGCCTCTGATCTGGCGCAACGTCCGCTGGTGCGCCAATAAGGCGCAACCTGTACTGGTGCGCCCACAAGGCGCCATGTAAGCTTGGGCACGTGAGCGTAATAATGCCATCGTCACACCCAGACGTGTTTTGACCCCCCGCCGGGTGTGCCCTATAACAGCGCCCTGAGCAGATTTAAAAAGGACGCCCGCGTGTTCCGATTCATCCTGTCGTTTTTCGGCGGTATCTTTACGGCCCTGACCATGGGCCTGTTGGCCATTGCGCTGAGCATTGGCGCGATTTTCTATATCTATGGCCGCGATCTGCCCAGCCATGAAAGCCTTGCGCAATATACACCGCCCACCATCAGCCGCATCTACAGCGGTCAGGGCCAGATCATCGACGAATTCGCTCAGGAACGTCGGCTGTTTGCCCCTGCGGACACCATTCCCGATCTGGTGAAACAGGCGTTCATCAGCGCCGAGGACAAGAATTTCTACACCCACGACGGCTATGACCTGCGCGGGATCGCGGCCGCGGCCATCGAAGCGGTGCGCACGCGTGGCCGTGACGTACGCGGGGCGTCGACCATCACCCAGCAGGTGATGAAGAACTTCCTTTTGTCCGGCGACCGCCAGATCGAACGCAAGATCAAGGAAATCATCCTGGCCAGCCGTATCGAAGAGACGCTGTCCAAGGAGAAAATCCTTGAGCTTTACCTGAACGAAATTTTCCTTGGCCAGAACAGCTATGGCGTGGCGGCGGCCAGCCAGACCTATTTCAACAAGACATTGGGCGAACTGGCCCCGCACGAAGCGGCGTTCCTGGCGTCCTTGCCCAAGGCGCCTTCGGATTATCACCCTGTGCGCCGCAAGGACCGTCTGCTGGCACGGCGGAACTACGTGCTGAAAGAGATGCACGACAACGGCTATCTGACAACTGAAGTCTACGAATCCGAGCGCGCTCAGCCGCTGCGGTCGGTGCAGAACGGCGACTTTGAAAGCTTCAAGGACGAGCTGCCGCCGCGCGATTATTTCACTGACGAAATCCGCCGCCAACTGTCCGAGAACTTTGGCGAGGGCGAATTTTTCAGCGGTGGTCTGACCGTGCGTGCGACCATTGATCAGGAAATGCAGCCCATCGCGGCCAATTCCCTGCGGCAAGAGCTGGAAAACTACGACCGGGCCCGTTCCACGTGGCGCGGCACCGGCAAGAAGATCGACCCCGAGGTCGCCACAGGTGACGGCTGGGAAACAGCATTGAACGCCGTACCCGTGGCCCGTGACATCGACCTGAACGGCCAGTGGTATCCGGCTGTCGTGCGCGAGATCGGTGACCAGCGCATCGTTCTGGGGATCGAAGGGCAGGGCATCGGCGAAGTGACGCGCGATGACATCAAGTGGATCAAGGGCGACTTTGCCGCCAACTTCAAGGTGGGCGACGTGGTCCACGTACGCCAGCGCGACGGCGCGTGGTCGCTGCGGCAGGTGCCGGCGGTGCAGGGCGGTTTTGTCGCCATGGACGTGAACACCGGCCGCGTGATCGCCATGCAGGGCGGTTTCAGCTATCAGAACTCGGTCTTTAACCGCGCCACACAGGCAAAACGTCAGCCCGGTTCGTCGTTCAAACCCTTCGTCTACGCCGCGGCGCTGGACAGCGGGTATACGCCCGCCACGATCATCGTCGACGCACCCATCGAGATCAACACGCCCCAAGGCCTGTGGCGGCCCAAGAACGCATCGAACCAATATTACGGTCCCACACCGATGCGCACCGGTATTGAACGGTCGCGGAACCTGATGACCATCCGTCTGGCGCAAGAGGTCGGTATGGATACGGTGGCCGATTATGCCGAACGCTTCGGGGTCTATGAAAAGGGCCAGATGGGCAAGTTCCTGGCCAACTCGCTGGGGTCGCAGGAAACCACACTGTACCAGATGGTCTCGGCCTATGCGATGTTCGCCAACGGCGGCGAGCGGGTCAAGCCGACCCTGGTGGACCGTGTGCAGGACCGCTATGGCAAGACGGTGTACCGTCACGACGAACGCCAGTGCGCCGATTGCCAATTGGCCAGCCTTGACCCCGGTTACGGTCCGCGCATCACCTCGAACCGCGAACGGATCATGGACCCGATCACCGCCTACCAGCTGACGTCGATGATGCGCGGCGTGGTCGAACGCGGCACGGCCTCACGTACCGTGAACCTGCCGGTGCCCACCGCGGGCAAGACCGGGACGACCAACGACAGCAAGGACGTGTGGTTCGTGGGCTTCACCAGCAATATCGTCGCCGGCTGCTACATCGGCTATGACACGCCCCGCAACATGGGGCGCGGCGCCTCGGGCGGTGGCATGTGCGGACCGGTGTTCCAGCGGTTCATGCTTGAAGCCACCAAGAAATACGGCGGTGGTGAATTCGAAGTGCCCCCCGGCGGCCATTTCATCAAGATCGACCGCTTTACCGGCGCACGTCTGAGCGATGACGCTTCGGGCGACACCGTGGTGGCCGAATATTTCCGCGATGGCGAAGAGCCGTTGTTCGGCATCATGTTCGACGGTGGCTTTGCCATGGGCGCCGATCTGCCGCTGGTCGAGGAAGTGGGCCGCGCCACGGGCCGTACGGTCACCACATCGACCGGAGCCAAGGCGACCGTGGGCCCCAAGGCCAACTTCGGCACGCTCAGCTCGGGCGGGTTGTACTAGGCCCGAAAACATGGGCCCCGACAGGCGCAGCCGTCACCCGACGGCTTGCCGCCTGACGGGCGCTGGTTTACACCCGCATTTCAACACCATCCCGAAGGACACGAGCCATGCGCGCCGAGGCCCAAAACACCGTTGCCGAGATCGAAAAATCGCTGGAGCTGCTGGGGCAGCGTCTGGGCGTGGAAACCGCGCAGCACCGGCTGGAAGAATTCAACGCCCGCGTCGAGGACCCGAACCTGTGGGACGACCCGGAGGCGGCGCAAAAGCTGATGCGCGACCGCCAGTCGCTGGTCGATGCCATCGACACCTATGAGGGCATCAAACAGGACCTGGCCGACAACGTCGAACTGATCGAACTGGGCGAGATGGAAGGCGACGAAGAGGTCATCAGCGACGCCGAGGCCGCCCTGAAGACGCTGGCGGTCAAAGCCGCTCAGAAAGAGCTCGAGGCGCTGCTGGACGGCGAGGCGGACAGCAACGATACTTTCCTCGAGATCAACTCGGGCGCGGGCGGTACCGAAAGCTGTGACTGGGCGTCGATGCTGGCGCGCATGTATGTCCGCTGGGCCGAGAAAAAAGGCTACAAGGTCGAGCTGAATGCCGAAAGCGCCGGTGAAGAGGCGGGTATCAAATCCGCGACCTACAAGATCACCGGTCACAATGCCTATGGCTGGCTGAAATCCGAAAGCGGCGTGCACCGGCTGGTGCGCATTTCGCCCTTTGACTCGGCGGCCAAACGGCACACGTCGTTCACCTCGGTCAAAGTCTATCCGGTGGTCGACGACAACATCGAGATCGAAGTGAACCCCGCCGACATCCGCATCGACACCTACCGCTCCTCCGGTGCTGGCGGTCAGCACGTGAACACCACGGATTCGGCCGTGCGGATCACCCACCATCCCACCGGCATCGTCGTGACGTCGTCCGAGAAATCCCAGCACCAGAACCGTGACATTGCCATGAAGGCGCTGAAATCGCGGCTCTACCAGATGGAGCTGGACAAGCGGTCCGCATTGGTCAACGAGGCCCACGAAAGTGCGGGCGACGCAGGCTGGGGCAACCAGATCCGGTCCTATGTCCTGCAACCCTACCAGATGGTCAAAGACCTGCGCACCAACTACGAGACCTCCGACACCAAGGGCGTGCTGGATGGCGATCTGGACGGGCTGATGGGGGCCACGCTCGCGTTGAACGTCAGCGGCAAAAGCCGGTCAGAGGCGCAGGGCGACTAGCTGTTCGTGCGAAGGGGCCGGTTTCCCGCCATAGGTGAAATTTCCCTGATTCCAGCCGGATAATGGAATTTTTTCTTCCGTGAATCGGGTTTTGTTTCTTAACTTGAGCGCATTCTCAAAGGCTTTTGGCCGCCAATGCATTCAAGGACCCTGCCCATGACCAACATCCTGTTCTCCCGCACCCTCGACGGATTTACCGACATCAACCAACCGCAAGGCGGAACCATGTTCTGGTCCAACGGCATCGCGACGTCGGCAATCTTCGAAGATGGCACCGCGTCGGACAGCTTTACGGCTGATTTCACCATGACCGGCTCGAACTGGACCATCGATTCCATGTTTGTGCTGTCCGCAGGAGAAAGCACCACCATTCTGACGGACGGCGATTCCGGCACGGGGCGTGTGATCAATTATCTGAATGCGGGCAACAACACACAGATCGACCTGATCAACACCGAAATCACCCATATCACCGCCTATGGTGGCGGCACCCACGACATCAATCTGGGCAATGCGTTCACCCGGTCCATCGTCATTGACGGCGCGTCCATGGACATCACAGTGAACAGCGGTGGCGTGGGGCACATGGACCTGACGGGCGGCGCGTCGAACCTGACGATCAACGGCTCTGCCGACTATATCGCGACGGCTGAATTCGATGATGTGCTGGATGTCAGCGGCGAGGCAGGGCTGGTCAGCCTGGGTGACGGCAACAACACGGTGACCGTTGACGGATTTGTCGCAACGCTGGCCACCGGCAACGGCGACGATGACGTGACGGTCAGCCAAGGCGGCCGGATCGAGCTTTGGTATTCCACCGGCGGCGACGATGTGGTGACGCTGACCGAATTTGCGCGCATCGGCGCACTGCGGGGCGGCAATGGCGGTTCGATGGACATCAACGTCGCAGACAGTGCGCGGGTGGAATATGCGGAACTCAACGGTGTCGACGTTGACGTGACCGTGACAGATGATGCGCGTGTTGAAACGCTGGCGCTTTACCAGGGCGATGTTGTCGCCAATGTCAGCGGCAACGGGCGCATTGACCTGCTGCGCGTGGATGCCGCCGACAGTGACATCACCGTGACAGGCAACGCCCGAATTCGTTTAATGCAACTGTGGGAGGGCACCCATACGGTCAGCACTGGTGATAGGTCGATGACCCTGATCGATCTGTACGAAAGCTCTTCGAATATCACCATCGGCACCGGCAGCGTGTCGATGATCCGCGCCTATGCGGAAACTGCGCAAACCCACACGATCAATGCCACCGGTTGGATCGGCGCGATCCTGGTCGGCGAAAACCAGTCCGCAAACATCACACTGGGGAGCGGCGGGGCAGGGTCCGTGTCCCTGGACGATGGTGCTGACACTGTCACCACGGGAACAGGCTACCTTGAATATCTGCGGTCGCGCGGTGGCGACGACACGGTTTCCATCGGAATCGGCGGCGCGGATGCGATCACCACGGGGCTTGGGAATGACACCGTGACGGCCACCGGCAACATCACCTCGCTGGACACGGGCGAGGGCGACGATGATGTCACCGTTTCGGGCTATGCGGTCAGCATCCGGACCCGCGAAGGCGCGGACAGCGTGGCAACAGGCGGGAATTTTGTCGAAAGCATCCATACAGGTGCGGACCACGACACCGTCGTCGTGGGCGCAGGCGGTGCGGGTCGCGTCAATCTGGGCGATGGCAATGACACGATCACCACCGGCTCGGGTTGGGTTGAGTTGATCAGTGCAGGTGCTGGCGATGATGACATCACCCTGGGCTCTGGCGGCGGCGGCATCGTGCGCGCAGGGGCGGGCAACGATCTGATTACCTTGAACGAATCCAACCCCGATTACGGCATTGTCGTTCATGGTGGCGACGGTGTGGATACGCTGAATTTCTTCAACTATTCCGGCGGTATCACATTCTCGCTGGACGAAGCCGGGCGCTGGCAGAACATCGGTGCCGTTGATCCTCTGGATGAAAACGCCGCGGGCGTCTTCGGCTATGTCTCGGAAACCGGGGTCGAAAACCTGGTGGGCAGCCAATTTGACGACAAGCTGACCGGCGACAAGGGCGACAACCTGATCGAAGGCCAGAAAGGCCGCGACTTCCTGTTTGGCGGCTCGGGGGCCGATACGCTGGACGGCGGCAAGGGCAAGGACCGCATCTATGGCGGTGGTGGCGACGATCTGATGTACGGCGGCCTTGGCTTTGACCTTCTGGAAGGCGGCAAGGGCAACGACACGCTGAACGGAGGCGAGGACGACGATGTGCTGCGTGGTGCTCAGGGCGCGGATGTCTTTGAGTTCTTCCTGAATTCCGGTGTCGACCGGATCAAGGACTTTGAGGATGGCAGCGATCTGATCCGGCTGGTGTCTGCGGGCGGCTTTGGCGGTCTGTCGATCTATGATCAGGGCAGCGACCTGCGCATCGACCACGACGGTGGCAGCATCATTCTGGACGATCTGGCGGGTCTGGTGCTGACGTCTGCGGACTTTGAATTTATCGTCTGACCCGGCGTATTCCGCTTGAACCTGCGCATGGCTGCGGCAAAGCTGCGGCCATGACAGATGATATCCTTTCCCAAGGCGCCCTGGCGCAATCGGATGCCCTGGCCAAGGGCACCCTGACCGCAACCGACCTGATGCAGGCCACGCTGGCGCGCATCGACGCTGTGAACGGGACGGTGAACGCCGTTGTGTCCCTGCGCGATGCCGACGTGTTGATGGACGAGGCGCGCGCCGCCGATGCCGCACCACGCAGCGGCTGGCTGCACGGTTTGCCCATCGCCATCAAGGATCTGGCCAATGCCGCCGGACTGCCCACGTCGATGGGCTCGCCCCTGTTCGCGGGACAGGTGGCAGCCAAGGACGATATCATGGTCGCACGCCTGCGCGCGGCAGGCGCGATTGTCATCGGCAAGACGAACACGCCCGAGTTTGGCCTTGGGTCGCACACCATCAACCCGGTGCACGGTCCCACGCACAACCCTTATGCCCACGGGCGTTCGGCGGGTGGCTCGTCCGGCGGGGCGGCGGCGGCGCTGGCCTGCGGGATGCTGTCCGTGGCCGACGGCTCGGACATGATGGGATCGCTGCGCAATCCGGCGGGGTGGAACAACGTCTATGGCATGCGCCCGACATGGGGGCTGGTGCCGTCGGAACCCGAGGGCGACAATTTCCTGCACCAACTGGCCACCAACGGCCCGATGGCGCGCAACCCTGCGGACCTTGCCGCCTTGTTGGACACGATGGCAGGACCGGACCCGCGCCAGCCGCACGGGCTGTCACAGGCGCCCGCATTGCCGCAGCTTGCCGGGGGAATGGACGGCGTGCGCATCGGCTGGCTGGGCGACTGGGGCGGCGCGCTGCCGATGCAGCAGGGCATTCTGGACATTTCGCAAGCGGCCCTTCAGCAGATGGATGGCCTGGGCGCAAAGGTAACCGATCAGGCACCGCTGTTCGACGCCGATGCGATGTGGGACAGCTGGATCACCCTGCGGTCTTGGCAGGTCGGTGCGGGGCTGGCTGCGGTCTACAACAATCCGACACAGCGCGATTACCTGAAGGACACCGCCCAATGGGAAATCGGACGCGGTATCGCGCTGACGGGGATGCAGGTCCATGCGGCCAGCCTGGTGCGCAGCAACTGGTTTAAGGCCGCCACGAAAGCCTTTGAAAAATATGATATTTTGGCGTTGCCTTCGGCGCAGCTTTGGCCCTTTGACATCACATGGGATTACCCGCGTGAGATCGCAGGTGTGCAGATGGACACATATCACCGCTGGATGCAGGTCGTTGTGCCCGCGTCGCTGCTGGGGCTGCCGGTGGTCAACGTGCCGGTGGGCTTTGGCGGGCCGGATGATGCGCCTGCGGGCCTGCAACTGATCGGCAAACGCGGGGCTGACGCGGCGCTGCTGCGGGTGGCGCAGGCGTGGCATGAGGCCACCGACTGGCCCGGCGCGCGGCCTCCCTGACCTTGCGAGGGTCGTGCAAAGTCACGTCCTGCTGTCTGGCATAACGGTTTCCCCCAGACCAGATGATGATCTTTATCGTATGTTTTCACGCAGTGCGTCAGGGTCACTTGCCTGATTTGAGTGACTGTCCCTGAAAAATGCCAGCCAACACCAAACTGGAGTAACCCTTTATGATTTCTGCTTTTCTCATTGGGATTGTTGCCGCCATCCATCTGTACATTGTCTATCTCGAGATGTTTCAGTGGGACAAACCGGCAGGGCGCAAGGTGTTCGGAACGACACAGGAATTTGCAAGTGCCTCCAAGGTTCTGGCTGCCAACCAGGGCCTGTATAACGGCTTTTTGGCGGCGGGATTGATCTTTGGATTGTTCCTGGGGGCCCAAGGCGGCGTCTTTACCGTCTTTTTCCTTTGCTGCGTGATCGTTGCAGGCATTTTTGGCGCTGCGACGGTGAACCGCAAGATTCTGTTTGTTCAGGCGGTTCCGGCGGCTGTTGCGCTGGTTGCGGTGTTGGCGGGCTACTGACAGTCCGCAGGCTCGCGTCCCTCGGCCGCCAGTCGCGCACGCAAGACCGCGATTTGTGGTGCGTTCTGTTCCAGCGCAAAGACATAGGCCTGCGTCAGGAAGAAACAGGCCGCCTCCATATCATCAGCGGCGTCGGCCGCCTGCGCATAGAGCGCGACCAACGCCAGATGATCGCCCGCCGCATGTGCCGCCAACAGTTGTGCGTTCAGGTCGGTCATTCCGCCGCCATCTGCCCCGCGCGGTGCGCCTGCAACCGGCCCGCGACCCATGAATGGAACAGATGCGTCGGACCGTCCATCGCGGGCGAAAACCGCCCGCCATCAAAGCTGGGCGCGTGACGGCCGCGCTGCATTCCCTCGACCACAAAGATATCTTCCTCGAACACCAGCTTCCACTGTTCGGTGTTGCGCACACGCAAGGCAGGGTCGGTGTCGGCGGCGGCATAGTAGATGTGCACGGTTTCAGTGGTCTTTTCCGTGCTTTCCGGCACCAGAATGATTGCAAAGGTGTGATCGCGGTGCACCCCCAGCAGCACGTTGGGGTAGGCGGTGACATATTCCGCGGCGGTGTTCCACTTGTCGCTCAGACCGTCGAAATCAGGGAACCGTCCGCCATCTTCGCCGGTCATCTGGCGATAGACCAGGGTGCCCTGACCCGAAAAATGATCCGGCGCTTCGATGTGGTAATGATCCTCAAGTCGCGAATAGCTGTTCAGACCAGGATGGACCCACGGCAGGTGATAGCTTTCGCAGTAATTCTCGACCGCCAGCTTCCAGTTGCAGTTCACCTCCAGTTGAAAGCGGCTGTCGGCGCCGCCGTGGTACAGGGGTTTGTCAAACTCGGCCCAGCGGGTCAGCAAGTCGGCGTTGTGCACCTCGAACGGGGCAGCATCGCCCGACAGGTTGATCCAGACGACGTCCATCCACAGATGGCTGCGCACTTCGATCAGGCCCAGCAGGGCGCGGTCGATGCCTGCGTGCGTGTTGTGACCCGGGCCGCCCACATGCGGTGTGCTGACCAGCCGTCCGTCAGTGCTGTAGCACCAGCTGTGATAGGGGCAGCGAATGGCGCCCTCGATCTTGCGCGGGGCATCAACCAGGATCATGCCACGGTGACGGCAAATGTTCTGAAACACGCGCACCCGCGCGGTACGGTCGCGCACCACCAGCAGGGGCATGCCCAAAAAGGTTACCGGCACGGCATCACCCACTTCGGGCACATCCGCCCCCACTGCCAGACCGGCCCAGCCTGTGGACAATACGGCAACGCGCTCTTCGTCAAAGACGGCGGCGTCGATGTAATGGGCATTGGGCAGGCCATTGGCCTGATCCAGCGGGCGGCGCACTGCGTCAAGGTTTGTGTGGCTCATCGGGCTGCATCCCTCTGTGTGTGATGCTTCAGCCGTAGGCCAAACGAACGCGCCGCGTATGCGCGTCAGCGACAGGGGTTTTCTGCGGGCGACATCCCCACAGGGCCTACCGGAAAGGCTCGGACGGGCGCAGCAGACGTTTGTGAAAGGGCAGCAGGTCCTTCAGTTCGCAATAGCCCGAGGTGCGCGCCGCGGCCAATGCCTTGGACAGGTCGGTGCCCAGATGTTCATAGACCAGGCGTTCAACCCGTTTCGTGGTGATGGTCTCGCGGATGGTGCGCGCGACATAGCCGACCCAATAGTTGTTCTCGAACGACATCTCGCGCACCAGATGGGTGAAGGAACAGGTGACGGCCCCACGGCGGGCAACCATGGAAGCGATACCGTCGTCCTGCCGTAGCACCAGCCCGCGATACTCGCGGGTCCGGCTGTCCTGTGGCAAACCCTGGACGGTAAGCGCCTCGCGGGGTTCGAACCCGCGGATGAAGGTCGAGCCGTTCTTGCGGAGCACATTGACCAGACCCACGATGAACTGGTTCTGGTCGAAGAAGCTGCGGCGCGAAAAACGGTAAAAGCCGGAGGGAAACAGGGTTTCGGGGACGTTGACTGCGGCATCGCTCAGAAAATCCTGCAAATAGGGATCGCTCAGGTTCCGGTCATCCGCGCCGATCTCGGAGACAGGTGACAACAGGATACGTACGTCTACATCGAAAAAGGTGCAGATACGGGCCAGCACATCGGGCCGGGGAAAGCTTTCTCCGGCGAGATAGCGGTTGAACTGGGTGCGGTTGACACCCAATTGGCGAGACAGCGCAGAGATGGACGGATAGCTTTGTGCGAGATGGCGCAAGTTGGCACCCAACATGTTGCGCAATTCGGCAGGGGATTTGTCACGGTAGGACATGTGTTGCCCCTTCTGTAGTGCGCCGCAGGTTGATCCGTGAGGTCAGTTTAGGTTGCAAGAGCGAATTGACGCTAATGAGCATCAATCCTGACGCGTATTAGCTGCTGGACGATACTCTTAACGTCACAAAATGCAACACAAGTCGCTCGCCGCGACGCGTCGATAACTGCTATTCTTGCTATGGGTGAATATTTGGACGCGTGACTATGATTGGTGTGGTTTTGTGGTGCAATGCGGCGGATCGCCAGGCGGTGATCCTGTGCGAGGACCACGGACATTTTGCGTTTTTCCACGACAACCAAGGCGGGCTGGACTGTTTGTTCGAATTCGATGTGGGGGATCTGGTGAGCTTCAGGCTGTATCCCCATGCAACCCGGCGGCTGGCCTGCAACGTGGTGTTGTGCGCGCCGTAGCTGATGGCGCTGCGCATCGTGGGCATTGCAGGGGGCGCCGCCGAAGCCCTGATGCGGTCGAAGGGGGCAGGGACAATCGCCCCTGCGCCCGCTCGTGTTTCTTCAGTCGCCGCGCGACAGGGCGGCGACACCGGTGCGCGCCACATCGACCAGCCCCAAGGGGCGCATCAGATCGGCAAAGGCGTCGATTTTTTCCGGCGCGCCGGTGATTTCGAACACGAAACTGGTCAGCGTGCTGTCGACCACATTGGCACGGAAGATATCCGCCAGCCGCAGCGCCTCGACCCGTTTGTCGCCGCCGCCCGACACTTTGAACATCGCCAGTTCGCGCTCGACCGACGGTCCCTCGACGGTCAGGTCGTTGACGGTGTGCACGGGCACGATGCGGCCCAGCTGTGCCTTGATCTGTTCGATCACCTGCGGCGTGCCGGTGGTGACGATGGTGATCCGCGACAGGTGCCCGGTATGATCCACCTCGGCCACAGTCAGGCTGTCGATGTTATAGCCGCGCCCCGAGAACAACCCGATGACCCGCGCCAGAACGCCCGGTTCGTTTTCGACCAGAACCGCCAGCGTGTGCCGCTCTTCCACATCCGAGAAGTTGGGCCGTAGGTTGTAAGCCGAATGGCTGGTCGCACCTTTTTTGATTTTTAGAGCAGACATGGGACATTCCTTTGGAAACGTAGTGTTTTAACCGTTGATATAGGCAGGCGAGGCTGGATGGTTGCGCAGCCAGACAGTGGCCGCACCCGCCACGGCCAGCAGGGTCATCGAGAACGGCAGAACCGCGCAGATCACACAGACCACGGCCATCGCCGGCAACAGCAGCAGTGCCGTGCCGGTGGCATGGTGACGGTCGCGCACCAGCCAAAGGCCAAGCAGATATGCCGCCATCGGCAGGGCCACCGCCATGTCGCCCGCCATTTGTGTCGTGTGGGCATGGTGTGTGGCCAGTTCGACCTGAACCGCCAGACCTGCACCCACCGCTGCACCTGCGCCAAAGACGATGTAGTGACCATATCCCCAGGCCAGCGCGCGGCTCAGCTTGGGCGATGTCAGGTGGTCTTCCTTGCAGAAGTACAGCCACCATAGGGCAAAGGTGATGATGACGCCGCAGAAGGCCATCCAGATCAGGCCGAATGACAGGCCATCCGTCGTCGCGGTGCTGATGGCCACCGAACCCGCCAACAAGGCTTCGCCCAGAACGATGATGGTCAGCAAGCCGTAGCGTTCGACGATATGGTGCCGGTGCCAGGGCGTTGCAGCGGCGCGTTCGGCAAAAGCCGGAACAGCCAGTTCAAGCGCGACACCGATCAGCACCAACAGCCCCAGCGGCAAGCCGAGTGTCAGAAGCAAGGGCAGGGCCAGCCAATAGATTTGGGCAACACCAATGCCCGCCGCATAACGCTTGGCCGTCGTGGCCCGCGCCGCATCACCGCGCGCAGCACCCAGCCACATCACGATCATGCCGACACGCATCACCACATAGCCCAGGATCACCACGGTCAGGTTCAGCTGGGTAAACAGTGCAGTCTGCCCCGCGGCCATGATCAGTGCGCCGAACATGATCACCATGGTCAGCAACCGGAAGGCGACGCTGTCGTCGTCATAGGCCGAGGCGAACCAAGTGTAGTTCATCCACGCCCACCAGATGGCAAAGAATGCCAGCAGATAGCGCAACAGCCCTTCCATCGCGTGGCCTTCGGCAACGGCGTGGTGCAAACCCGCCGCTGCCGCCGCAATCGCGATGACCGAGACCAGATCGAAAAACAGCTCCAGCGGTGTCGCCGCCCGATGCGCTTCGGCGCTGTCACGGGGGCGAAACACCAGATGGCCGGACAGCAAGTTCGACAACCCGCCCATGGCTACACCAGCACCGAACCCTTGGCGTCGATGACGCCCTGGGTGTCGGCCTCGCCCAGAAGCATTTCGTTGTGTGCCTTGCCCGAAGGGATCATCGGGAAGCAGTTCTCGTGCTTTTCGACCAGACAGTCGAACAGGACCGGACCGTCATAGTTGATCATCTCCATGATCGCGTCGTCCAGATCGGCCGGATCCGTACACTGGATGCCCTTGGCGCCGAACGCCTCGGCCAGTTTCACGAAATCGGGCAGGCTTTCCGACCACGAATGCGAATAGCGTTCGCCGTGCAGCAATTCCTGCCACTGGCGCACCATGCCCAGACGTTCGTTGTTCAGAATGAACTGTTTGACCGGCAGGTTGAACTGCATCGCGGTGCCCAGTTCCTGCATGTTCATCAGCCAGCTTGCCTCGCCCGCGACGTTGATCACCAGCGCCTCGGGGTGGGCCATCTGCACGCCGATAGACGCAGGAAAGCCATAACCCATGGTGCCCAGTCCGCCGGATGTCATCCAGCGGTTCGGACCCTCGAAATTCAGGTACTGCGCCGCCCACATCTGGTGCTGGCCCACTTCGGTGGTGATGTAACGATCATGGTCCTTGGTCAGCGCTTCCAGCCGTTGCAGCGCGTACTGCGGCTTGATCACCTTGCCCTCTTGCTTGAAGCTCAGGCAGTCGACCTTTTTCCATTCCTCGATCTGTTTCCACCATTTGGCCACGCCTTCGGCATTGGTCTTGCGACCGCGCGATTTCCAGACCTTCAGGATGTCTTCCAGCACATGGGCCACGTCGCCCACGATGGGGATGTCGGCCTTGATCACCTTGTTGATCGACGACGGATCAATGTCGATATGCGCCTTGATCGACTTGGGCGAAAACGCATCCAGCACGCCGGTGATCCGGTCGTCAAAGCGCGCGCCGATGTTGATCATCAGGTCACAGCCATGCATCGCCATGTTGGCCTCGTACAGTCCGTGCATGCCCAGCATGCCCAGCCATTTGTCACCGGACGCCGGATAGGCGCCCAGACCCATCAGGGTGCTGGTGATCGGAAAGCCGGTCGCCTCGACCAGTTCGCGCAGCAATTGCGAGGCTGCGGGCCCCGAGTTGATAACGCCGCCGCCGGTGTAAAAGATCGGACGCTTGGCGGTTTCGAGGGCGGCCACCAGTTCGGTGATCTCTTCCATGTCGCCCTTGACGATGGGCTGGTAATGGGACTGCGACGGTTTCGGGCCGGTGTAGGTGCCCGAAGCAAACTGCACGTCCTTGGGGATGTCCACCAGCACAGGGCCAGGACGGCCCGAAGTCGCCACATGGAACGCCTCGTGGATCACGCCCGACAGCTTGTCGGTCTCTTTCACCAGCCAGTTGTGCTTGGTGCAGGGGCGGGTGATGCCCACCGTGTCCGCCTCTTGAAAGGCATCCGAACCGATCATGAAGGTTGGAACCTGTCCGGTCAGCACGATGATCGGGATACTGTCCAGCAAGGCATCGGTCAGGCCGGTCACCGCGTTGGTGGCACCGGGGCCGGAGGTCACAAGGCACACGCCCGGCTTGCCGGTCGAGCGCGCATAGCCTTCGGCGGCATGCACCGCACCCTGTTCATGGCGCACCAGAATGTGCTTGATCGAGTTTTGCTGAAACACCTCGTCGTAAATCGGTAGGACGGCGCCGCCGGGATACCCAAATACCGTGTCCACGCCCTGATCGATCAGGGCCTGAACCACCATCTTTGCTCCGCTCATTTGACGTGTCATAGCTCTACTCCGGTTACGCCATACTGTCTTGTGCACATAAAAAAACCCCCGTTTTTGGCGGGGGCACATGGGTCGAATTCTGGTCTACCGTTACCGGCCCATGTGCGTTGATCCAATAATGACGACGACATCTAGCATGTCTTGGGTCCTTTCGCGTGCGTTTTGGGACATTATGAGCGGTTGTGGGGGGCGTCAACAGTCAATCGGTGAGAATTAATGTCTCTGGGGCATAAAAATCTTTGCAAAAGTTGCGTGGAAGCCTGTGTTTGGATCGTTTTGCTAAAATGCTGGCGCGGGTTCGCAACCGCGCCAGCCTGGATCAGGGGGATCAGCCGGTTATCAGGTCATCTGCATGCGCGATGCTGTCGCGACCTGCCTCGACACAGGCCAGCATATGACCAAGCGAGAAGTTACCGTCCTTGGCGGCACCCAGCGCTGTCCAGGGTTTGAAGTCATGGGTCGAGCAGATGATCGAATCTGCGTCCAGCACCAACAACCGCATCAACGTGCCTGCAACGATGGTCCCGCCGACAGGCCCCAGTTTGCCACCGTGCTTTTCGGCTTCGTGCAGGCAGTAGTACCACAGCGGCGTCTTGGTGATGCCGTGATCGCGCAGCTCTTTGGGGGCAGGGATCTCGTCAGTGTGCATCAGCCGTGCCATCTGTTGGCCCGACGGCAGCTCAAGCGTCATACGATCCCGAAAGATATTGCGATGGGGCAGCTTGCGGCTGTCCTCAAGGCTCAGTTCCTGACCGGCGATTTTCAGCGGCTCGCCGATGAAGTGCAGGTTAAAGATCGACCCGGCAAGCTTGCGCCCGATGGGCCGCGCCTTTTGAAACTTGGAATTGCCGGGGAAATCAAACAGCCGCGAGAATTCAATGTTCAGCTTTTCGGGCCGCGAATGGAACTCCTTGCGCATGATATCGAACAGTTTCACGTCGCCCGAGGTGCTGTTCAGTTCGTAATCGTTCTGCACTGTGGCGTGGCCAAAGCGGTATGCGGCGCCGGAAAACTCGATCGGCATGATCGGGCTGTCCTTGGTGAACGGTTTGGGCAGTTTGCCGTCGGCAAAGGTCTGGCGGAGGCCTTTCAATACGTCTGCATCGACAAAGGCGGGCAGGAAATCGTTCAGCACGATCCATTGGTAATGCAGCCGCAAGATGCGCCGTGCCGCCTGAAACGGGCGTTCCGAGGGGGTGTACCCTTCGGTGATGGCCTGCGCGCGGATCCCTTCAAAAGCCGCCGGGACAAGGTGCGCGTCTTCTTGCAGGGCTGTCATCAGGATGTTGTGCATACACACAAATGCCCCCTGAAGCTGACTGACGATCTGGTTCTCGTCATTGCGCATATCGCCGATCAGCGCCGTGCCGTGGCTGTTGCGGGCCAGATCGCGGGCGTTGTCCTTGGTGCCAAATAGCAGGAAACCGGCATGGTCGGGGTGATACAGGTACGGCGACGCCTCGTTGCCGTCGCCATAAACGCAATCCAGATCCAGCGCGGGTGTGCGCACATTGCGGATCGAACGCGGGTCAATCCGTGTGCCGATGGCGCTTTGGGTGTCCGAGGTGATGTCATGGTCGATGAACTGGCCGAAGAACGTCATACCCGCGGCGGCGGTGCCATCGGGGTCGGAACTGTCCAGCATGTCATCCAACGCCTTGGTAAAGGCTTTTTGAACCGACTGGTCGTCAAAGGGTTTGCCATCGGGGCCAATCCCCGAAAGCTCGTTGCGGGGTCCCAGGCGGCCAAAAGCCTGAGGCAGAGGGGCGGGGGATGTGTTCGCGCATTCAAGGACGAAAGCATCATAGCCTGATAGGCCGTGCGAAACGGTCATTTTAATCTCCTTTGAATATTGTTTTTTACGGGGTATTTCGGTGTGAAATTCGAAAAATTAACTAAAAATATTACCCGTGAGATCCTAATAGCAGACAAGGATCAGTTGATCAGGTGAGGAAATCCCTACCTTATGGTTGTATCACGATTGAATCCGCCGAACCGTGCATCCGCGCGAACCGCAGCGCACGTGGTTCCGTCGCAGTGAACGCTTAGCGCCCGGTGCCTTGCAGAACGCCGTGCTCCATCGCGTAGCGGGTCAAGCCGGCCGTGCTGGAAATGCCCAGCTTGCGCTTGATGTTCTTGCGATGCGTCTCGACGGTGCGCACCGAGATATCCAGGTCGCGGGCCACATCCTTGTTCGACAGCCCCTGCGCCAGTTGCAGCAGGATCGTCTGTTCGCGGTCCGTAAGTTGCGAGCGGATGTCGCCCGACTTCGGCTCGATCGACCCTTGGGCGCCGGTGCACAGGTAACGCTCGCCGCGCATCACTGCGTCGATGGCGTCCTTGATCTCGTCGGTGGGCACGTCTTTCAGCACATAGCCGCGCGCACCATGATCCAGCGCCGAGGCGATGTATTCGGGACTGTCATGCATCGACAGGATCAGCACCGCAGTGTCGGGGCTGCGCTCCAGCACCAGTTCGGTGGCGGTCAGGCCGCCCATTTCCGGCATGTTCAGATCCATCAGGATCACATGGGGTTTCAATGTGTCCAGTTGGTTGATCACGTCGCGCCCGTTGCCCAGCGTGCCGACCACCATCAGGTCGTCATAGCTTTCCAGAATGGACTGGATTCCTTGCGCGACCATGGGGTGATCGTCGACCACGAGAACGCGGATGGGATGGGGCAGCGGGGTCAGTTCGGTCATGCGTGGCTCTTTTGTGGGGGCAGGTCGGATGTCGGATCAGGGCCGGATTTGGGATCGGGCGGCAACAGGTGGGTCAGCGGTACGGTTGCCTCGATGGTTGTACCGGACGTCGTGCCTGCGGCGGTATCTTTGCCGCGCGTGGACGTGATGCGCAAGGTTCCGTCCAGCTGTTCAACCCGTTCCTGCATGTTGCGCAGGCCGATGCCACGCTGGTTGCCGCGGGTTTCGCGGGTTTCGCGCGGAATGCCACAGCCGTTGTCGGTGACACGCAGCGTGGCACCCCGGCGGTGGCCGCGCAGGTCAACGGTGACATGGGTTGCGCCGGAATGGCGTTCGATATTGGTCAGCGCCTCCTGCGCGATGCGATAGAGCGCGATCTTGGAGTCCTGATCCAGCCGGTTGCGAAAGACCACGGTGTTAAAGGTTGTCTCGACGCCGGTGCGGGTCTGGAAATCGTGGGTCAGCGCCTTGATCGCGGGGCCAAGGCCCAGATCGTCCAGCACGCCGGGACGCAGGTCGCGGCTGATCCGGCGCACTTCGGAAATGGCGGTGGCCAGGTTCTCGATGCCCTGATCCAGCGATTTTTCGGCCGTGTCCGAGGTGCCGGATTTCAACCGACGCCGTGCGATGTCCAGAGCAAAGCGCACCCCGACAAGGATCTGGCTGATGCCATCGTGCAATTCCCGCGCCACGCGCCCGCGTTCTTCTTCCTGCGCGTCAAACACCCGCTGGGTCAGTCGCTTCAGCTTGGCATCGGCCAGCCTGCGTTCGCGGATGTTGATGACCATGCCCGACCCGAACACCAGCAGAACGGCCAGCAGGGTGATCACTGTAATATAGACAAAGGTCCGCTGAACCCGTGCCTCGACCTCGGCACGGGCGGCGGCGGTGGTGGCCAGCACGTCGTCGATGTAGACGCCGGTGCCCACGGCCCACTGCCAGCTTGGGAAAGAGGTGACATAAGAGATCATGCGCGCCTCTTCCCCGGTCGAGGGTTTGGGCCACAGGTGCGTCAGATAGCCGTCGCCCTGCCGCGCGATGTCGATCAGGTCGCGCACCACGGGCGTGCCTTCGCTGTCGGTCTCGTCCATCCAGTTGTGGCCGATCCGCTCGGTCTGGCGGGGGCTGACAAGGTTGGTGCCGTCATAGTCGTAGACAAAGAAGAACCCTTCGCGGTCATAGATCATGGCGGCCAGGATCTGCTTGACCTGTTGCTTGGCGAGGTCGTCATCGGGAGCCGCATTGCCATAGACAAAATAGAACCCGTTGCGCGCCTGTGTGACGTAGTTGCGCAGTTCGGCCTTCTTGGCCTGGATCAACTGGTTCTCCAGCGCCTGGATCTCACGATCCGCCAGGGCCCGCGCCTGCACCGTCACCAGGATGGCAATCACGGACATGGCCAGAACCAACGGCAACGCTGCGACCAGCGACAGTTTCTGCGCATAGCTGAATGTGAAACGGGGCCAAAGACGTTGCATGATGATTCGATAAGCGGTTTGACGCCAAAATCATAGAGGGCAGGGCGCGCAGAGCACCGGCACGCGCCAATCAGACAGAAAAAAATCCATGTTTTTTAAGGTGATTGACCGGTCATAGGCCCCCACTACGCAGTACTTGGTATTTCATTTGAAACGCGGCTGCGTAGTCTGACGAACACTGAAACGACCGCCTTCATCCAGAACCAGAGCGGTCGCTACATAAACTTTGGGAGGAGTTAAAATGGACCGTCGTTCATTTCTGAAGACGTCTGCGTTGGGCGGCACCGCTGCCGCCGCAACGACGCTGGCCGCACCGCTTTACGCACAAGGCAAGCGCACCCTGACAATGGTTACAGCCTGGCCGCGCGGTTTTGCCGTGCTGGACGATGCGGCAACCTATTTCAACAACATGGTCGACGAGATGTCGGACGGCACGCTGACCATCGAGAAAAAAGCCCCCGGCGAGCTGGTCGGCGCGTTCGAAGTCTTCGATGCCGTGTCCTCGGGTCAGGCTGACATCTATCACGCGGCTGACTACTATTTCATCGGCCAGCACCCCGGTCTGGCCTATTTCACCGCCGTTCCGTTCGGCGGCACAGCCCAGGAGCTGACCAACTGGTACCTGCATGGCGGCGGTCACGAGCTGCACAACCAGATCGGTGAAATCTTCAACATGAAGATGTTCCTGGCCGGTAACTCGGGCTCGCAGTCCGGTGGCTGGTTCCGCAAGGAAATCAACTCGGCTGCCGACTTCAACGGTCTGAAGTTCCGTATGCCGGGTCTGGGCGGCAAGGTGCTGGGCAAACTGGGCGCCTCGGTCCAGAACATTCCCGGCGGCGAATTGTATCAGGCGCTGTCCTCGGGCGCGCTGGACGGTCTGGAGTGGGTTGGCCCGTTCGCGGACGAACGCGCAGGCTTCCAGGAAGTCGCCAAGATCTACTACACAGCGGGCTTCCACGAGCCGGGCTCGGGTCTGACGGCGTCGGTCAACCTCGATGTGTTCAACGAACTGACACCGGCCCAGCAGAAGATCATCGAGTATTCCGCGATGGCCACCACGCACACCGGTCTGGCCGAAACACTGGCCAACAACGGTGCCGCACTGGCGCGTCTGCAACAGCAGGGTGTGAAAACCATGCAGTTCCCCGACGACGTCTGGGACGCCTTCGGTTCCGCCTCGAAAGAGGTCATGGACGAGAACATGAACGACACCCTGTTCGCAGACATCCGTGGCAGCTTTGAAGCGTCGATGAAATCTTCGGCTGAATGGCTGCAGAAATCGGACGCCTTCTATGTCGAGCAGCGCGAGCGCGTGCTGAGCGCGGGCTAATCCAGATCTGAACAGACATTCGGGGCCGTGTCCAAGACGCGGCCCCTGAATTGCATCCGGCCTGTAGAAGCGGGCCAAGACGGCAACTGTGCAAATCCGGCGCCAAGTCCGGCACGCACGCGGGGAGGGGACGACCATGGAAAACGACGTGGCCTGCGAGGGATTTTTCCGGGCGGCAGAGGGCGCAAAGCTCAGCTGTCTCGATAAGTTTCAGGACAGCGGACTGTTACAGTTCATTTTTGGAAACCTGCTTGAGGCGTTCTATAACTTTTTCGCCGCCGTGTTGAATCCGGGCATGTGGCTGAACTGGACCGACCCCCAGGCCATGATGCGCTTTATCTATTATGGCGGCTCCGTCGAGCTGTTCTTTGTGGCGCTGGTGTTCCTGCTGATCATCACCGCCTTTGGCCTGTGGCACCGCGGCTTCATGTGGGGTTGCGTGCGCGTGCTTGAAGGGTTCAACAACACCGTCGGCCGCTTTGTGGCCTGGGCGGGCCTGTTGATGGTGCTGCAACAGATCGTCATCGTCTTCATGCAGCGGATTTTCACCCGCCCCGACATCTCGTTCGGGTTCGGTATCCCGCTTCAGTTCGACATCTCTTGGTTCGGTGAAGAACTGAAGCTTTACAACGCCTTGGTGGTCAGCCTTTGCGTGGCCTACACCTTTGTGCAGGGCGGGCACGTACGGGTTGACCTCTTTTACGCAGGCGTGAAATTCCGCACCAAGAAGATCATCGACATGTTCGGCTCGGTCTTTTTCATGATGCCCTTCGCGATCATCACATGGATGTACGGCTGGTTCTTTCTGTGGCGGCATCTGGTCACGCCGAACCCCTCGGCCTCGGACAGTCTGGATCTGCTGCTGCGCAAGGCGCGCATCCTGAAATGGAACGTCGAAACCATCGGGTTCTCGCCCAACGGCTTCAACGGCTACTTCCTGTTCAAGATCCTGCTGGTCGGGTTCTGCGCCATGGTGATGTTGCAGGCGATTTCCACGTTCTACCGCAGCTGGTGCGAAATGCGCGAAGGCGAAGAGTCCGAAGGCAAATACCTGGACCGCGACACGCTGGGAGCGGGCGAAGAAGCCTATGAGGGCACGCACTGATGTGCGCACCGATCATCACACACAATAATGACGGGCGCACACCGCCTGCACGTAAAGATTAGGGACAGAATATCATGTTGTTTGGACTCGATGGCGTCGAAATTGGCCTGATCATCGTCTTTGTCTGCCTGTTTGGCGGCATCCTGTCGGGCTTTCCGGTGGCCTTTGCCATCGGCGGGGCGGGCATCATCTCGTTCGGGATCATCGCGGCGCTGGACAGCGCGGGGCTGCTGATCCACCAGGCGATCGATCAGTCCAGCGCGGCCTATCGCGATCTGGTCAACAGCGGGGTCAAGGCGGATGCGATCAGTATCTTCCGATACCCCGACCTGCCGCGCGTCGCGGAAGCGGTGTTCCCGCAAGGCTGGGAAGTCGCGATGGACCGCAACGTGTCCTTTATCGTGAACCGCATGAACGAACGGGTTCTGGCCGGTCAGTCGATTGAAACCCTGCTGGCGGTGCTGATGTTCGTCCTGATGGGCATCACCCTGGAACGCTCGAAAATCGCCAACGATCTGCTGACCACGATGGCGCGCGTCTTTGGCCCGTTGCCGGGCGGTCTGGCCGTGTCGATCGTGGTGGTGGGGGCCTTCCTGGCCGCCTCGACCGGCATCGTGGGTGCGACGGTGGTGACCATGGGCCTGCTGGCGCTGCCGACCATGCTGCGCAACAACTATTCGCCCGAGATCGCCACCGGCGTCATTGCCGCCTCCGGCACGCTGGGGCAGATCATTCCGCCGTCCATCGTGATCGTTCTGCTGGGCACACTGGCGGGGGATCTCTATTCCGCCGCACAGGAACAGCGCGCCCAGCTTGCGGGCTGTACCGACGCACTCAGCTATCTGGGCAAACCGGCGGTCCTGTCGGTGGGGACACTGTTCCAGGCGGCGCTGCTGCCCGGCATCCTGCTGGCGTTGCTTTACGCGCTTTATGCCTTTGTCTACGCGCTGCTGAACCCCGAGAAAGCCCCGGCAGTGCCGATGGGCGCGAGCACGTCCGAGCCGATCACACGCCGCGAAGGCTTTACCTGGTTCCTGGGCGCGCCGATGCTGATGGTGGTGGGCACGATCCTGCTGGGGAACCTCGGCGTGGTCGGATCGCAGAACATGACCGTGTCGTCCTTTTCGGACATCGAAAAGGGCGCGTCGCTGCGCACCAATGTGTCCGAAGACTGCAAGGCGTCGATGATCGAGCTGCACGGCCAGTCCAAATGGGACACGGCGGTCGCACAGCAACAAGAGATCGACGCGGCCGGCGGCCTGCACGCCTCGGAGCGCCTGTCGCCCGAAGCCCTGCAAGCGGCCATCGATGCCAAGGTCGCGAACGCGGCCCCCATCGGCACAGGCACCGCGATCCTGTTGATCCTGGCCGGTCTGATCCTGACCACAGCCCGCGGCGTCGCCCCTTCGCGCGACAAACGCCCGCTGGTGGTGGGGGCCATCGGTGCGGTGCTGGTGCTGCTGGTCGACATCCTGTTGATCGGCCCGCGTACGTCTTCGGGCGTCTACGTGGTGCTGATGGCGGTGCCTTTCGCGGCGCTGCTCTATGGCTGCTACCACGGGGCGATCAGCTGCGCCAAGAACGAGCTGATCCGCGTGGTGTTCCCGCCGCTGGTCCTGATCGTGGCGGTTCTGGGCTCGATCCTGGGCGGCATCACCAACCCGACACCCGCAGCGGCGCTGGGGGCAGGGGGGGCGATCATGCTGGCGGCCTACCGCAAGCTGACCGACACGGACCGCAGCCCCAAGGTGATCATCTGGTCCACGCTGGCCATTCTGGTCTGTATCCTGGTTGGCGTGAACTTTGATTTGCGCATCAACATCGAAGGCGTCTCCTTCGAAAGCTGGGTTGCGTTCTTTGTCGCCTATGCCGCCTATCTCTATGCGCTGTTCGGCCTGCTGTTCAGCTGCTGGATCCTGTTCACCTCGGGTGTGCTGACGCCCATCGTGCGCGAAACGGCCAAGGTGACGTCGATGGTGTTCACCATCCTGATCGGCAGCCAGATTCTGAACCTCGTGGTCATCAGCTTTGGCGGCGAACATTACATCCAGATGTTCCTCAAGTCCTTTGACAACGAGATCACGGTGTTCCTGCTGGTGATGCTGGTGCTGTTCCTGCTGGGCTTTGTGCTGGATTTCCTTGAGATCATCTACATCGTGATCCCCATCGTCGGGCCGGTCATCTATGGCGGCACCTTTGATCCCAAATGGGTGACGATCATGATCGCGGTGAACCTGCAGACCTCGTTCCTGACGCCGCCCTTCGGCTTTGCGCTGTTCTATCTGCGCGGTGTTGCCCCCAAGGAGGTCACCACCGGCCACATCTATCGCGGCATCATTCCCTTTGTGCTGATCCAGGTGGCGGGGCTCGCGATCTTGTGGTTCTTCCCGTCCATTGTGACGATTGTGCCGGACCTGATCCCGAACTGATCCGTCTGGACCTTTGACATGCAAAAGGGCGCGTCCGTCGGGATGCGCCCTTTTGCGTTCGGGGTGTGTGGGGCAGGCCGCTGGAGGCTCTGCCTCCAGACCTCCGGGATATTTTGGGCCAAAAGAAAGGGTTATTGAGTTTCTTTGTGCAGCAGCGCCAGCAGATCGGCGGCGGGCATGGGACGGTGCAGCGGTGCGCCCTGTCCGGCCCATTGGGCACCAAAGCCGGTTTCGCCCGCGGCCTTGGCAGCAGCGTTCAGCGCTTTGCCCGCGTCATAGGCGATGGGATAATCCGGGGGCTGCGCAGAGGTTTGCGCCCCCCATGCGGTAAAGCGGTTGGCCAGACCGCGCGCGCGGCGGCCCGAGATGGCGGTGGTCATCGTGGTGTGATGGGCGGCATCGCTGGACAGGGCTTCGCGATAGGCCGCGTCGGCACTGCTTTCGGGGCAGGCGACAAAGGCGGTGCCAAGCTGGGCGGCAATGGCTCCCAGGTCAAGCGCCGCGCGAACGCCCGCACCGTCCATGATGCCCCCGGTGGCGATCACCGGCAGGGCGGTGTTTTTGACCAGAAGACGCGTCAGGGCAAAGGTGCCCAGCATCGCATCGGGGGCTGCGGGATCGAACATGCCGCGATGACCGCCGGCCTCGAACCCTTGCGCCACGATGGCGTCACAGCCTGCCTCCGCTATGGCCTGAGCCTCACCCAGGTTCGTGGCCGTGGCAAGCAGGGTGCAGCCCGCAGCCTTCAGCGCCTTGATGCGCTCCGCGTCCGGCAGGCCAAAGTGGAAGCTGACCACAGGCGGGGCAGTGTCCAGCAGCATGCGGAACATGGCGTCGTCGTCGGCAAAGCTTTGGTAGATGGTGCGCAATGCGCCCGGCGGTTCGGCGTTGTAGGCGGCAAAGAGCGGGCGCAGGGCGTCGCACCATGCGGCCTCGCGCGCTGTATCCGCCGTGGGGGTTGCGTGGACAAAGAGGTTCACGTTGAAGGCGCGGTCCGTCAGTGCGCGGGTCTCTTCGATCATCTTGCGCGCACCATTCGCATCCGTGGCCCCCACGCCGAGGGAGCCAAGCCCGCCTGCGTTTGATACAGCAGAGGCCAGTGCCGGAGTTGAAACACCTGCCATCGGGGCCTGGATGATCGGGACGGTGATGTTCAGGCGGGTGAGAAGTGTCATGTGAGCGTTCCCTGTTGTCCCATCTCGCGCGGCCGCGCCACAGGCCCGTCAGCGCGCCGGACGGCTGTCCGGCAGAGCGATGTTGGCCACCTGTTCAGCGATGGGTTCGGCAGACAGCGGATGGGTGTCGGGGCTGTAATCATCTGGATTGTGCAGCTTTTTCCACTTGCCGCCCGTGTAGATTTCCAGTCCCGAGAAGTTGGCCTTGTAGCCCATCTTTTGGCTGCCGGGCACCCAGTAGCCCAGATAGACATAAGGCAACCCGGCCTCGCGCGCGATGGCGATGTGATCGAGGATCACATAGGTGCCCAGGCTGTTGCGCGGCATGTCGGGGCTGTAGAACGAATAGACCATGCTCAGACCGTCGGCCAGCACGTCGGTCAGACAGGTGCCGATCAGCGTGTCGTCGGTGTCGGTATATTCGATCACGCGGCTGCGCACCGGCGTTTCCTCGATCATCGCGGCGAATTCGAAGACGTCCATATCGGCCATGCCACCGTCAGCGTGGCGGCTGTCCAGATAGTGACGGAACAGGTCGTATTGCGCCTCGGTCGCCCAGGGCGAGGTGGCGCGACGGTTGATGTCCGCATTGCGGCGCAGCGTGCGCTTCTGGCTTTTGCTGGGTTTGAAGGTGGCCACGTTGATCCGCGCCGACAGGCAGGACGCGCAATCGGTGCAGGACGGGCGGTACAGCACATTCTGCGAACGGCGAAAGCCCTGTTGCGACAGGCTGTCATTCAGCCGCCCTGCGTTTTCACCTTGCAGGGCGGTGAACAGCTTTCGCTCCATCCTGCCGTCCAAATAGGGGCAGGGCTGTGGGGCAGTCACATAGAACTGCGGAGCAAGAGGCAGAGAGTGGCGCATGAACGATCCGTACGATTTTAGTCAATGATACCCGCACAGGACTGTCTGACAAGAGCCACTTCGATTCAAGGTTTACAAGATTTAGCGCAGGCTCCGGCGGTTCATTGCCGCCGTGCCCAGTGCAATGTCGGTCAGGCTTTGACCGCGCGTCGAGGCGCACATGAAGATCACCGACAGCAGTTGCAGCGGGAAGATGGCCCAGCTGACGTAATAGCCGACCGTGTGGATCAGCGCCTGACCCAGGTCCAGCGGTGTGCCGTCGTCATTGCGGATCTCGATGGCGGTCAGCCGCATGCCAAAGGTGGCACCGCGGTTCGCCAGCGTGATTGTCCGATAGGCAAAGTCGATGGTGGCATAGAGAATGGGAAAGAAAAACAGCGCCGTAAACGCGGTGAACGGCACGATGATCACAGCCAGCACCAGCACAAGGACGGTGTCGATGATCCACGCCATGAACCGTTTGGACGTGACATCGCGGTAGAACTTCGGGTCGTGGATCAGATCGTCGGAATAGGTCATGAGAGCCTTCTGTGGCAAGGGGTGGGGCGGCCCCGCGTGGGGGCCAGCCGTGGTATCAGGATGCGCCTCAGGCTTCGGCGTCAGCTTTGCCGGGCTTGGCGCGTTCGTCCATGAACTGGTCGAACTCTGCCTTGTCCTTGGCATCGCGCAGACGCTCCAGGAAGGCTTCAAAGTTTGTTTGCTCTTCTTCCAGTCGGCGCAGGGTGTCTGCCTTGTAGCTGTCAAAAGCCGAGTTGCCGGTAGAACGCATGGTGGTCATAGAGCGGGACATGCGGCGGGACGAACAGGATTTGCTAAACATACGTTTGCTCCAGATCATGTAGAACAGGGTTGCAAGGCCGACGGGCCAGAAAAAGACAAAGCCAAGGACCATCAGGGCGATCCATGCGCCTTTGCCGCGATCATCCAGCCAGCCTTCGGTACGGGCGAACCAGCCGGGGTTCGAGGCCGAGGAGGCAGGTGCAGTAACAGTTGTCATCATGTGAACCTTTCATCATCAACGTGGAAATCCCGGTTTGATTGGGTCTTGGCCGGAATGTGAATGTCTTTCACATCAATCAATTTGGGTATTCTGCGCGATGACGCAAGGGGCTATGTGAATGTTTTTTACATTAACCGAAAGGATCAAGTAAAATCAGATACTTGTCCGTCGCAAATTCTTGCAAGCTCTGCCGGTTCGGCCTTGAAAACGTGATGCGGCGTGCCTGCTGCGGCCCAAATCACGTCGAAATCCATCAACCGACGGTCGAAAAAACACTGGATCGGGGACAGGTGGCCCACCGGAGACACGCCACCAATGGCAAATCCCGTCTGTGCGCGGATCAATGCGGCGTCGGCCTTGCCCAGCTCTTCGCCTGCCAATGCCGTGGCCTTGGCCACGTCGACGCGGTTGCCGCCTGCGGTGACGAACAGGACGGCGCGGCCGCTGGTCTGGCCCTGAAACACGATCGACTTGCCGATCTGGTCCACTTCGCAACCCACAGCAGAGGCTGCGTCCTCGGCGGTGCGGGCCAGGGCGGTTTCGGTGATCTGCGGAGGCAGCCCGGCGGCCTCAAGGGCGGCGCGGACACGTTTCAGGCTTTTGCTCATGCGGCATAAGTGGCAATTGGCGGCAACGGGCGCAAGGGCAGAAATGGGCGACCGCGCGCCGCCCATTGACGCGGCGGGTGCAGCGGGCAAAGTGGGGCCATGACACATCCCCTGATCCCGAACCGTATCCCACGCCCCTTTGATCCCGACCGCGGCGCCGAAGCCCGTGCGCGGGTGCATGACGTGACACCCGAACAGGCGGACCTGCTGGCGGGCACGGCGGCGTGCAGCCCATATCTGGCGGGCCTGATCGACAAAGAGGCCGATTGGATCGCCCAAGCCCTGCAAAACCCCGATGCCGCACTTGCGGACACATTGCAGACCGTCGCGGCACTGGAACAGGCCGACCTGATGAGCGGTCTGCGGCAGGCGAAACGCCGCGTGGCGCTGCTGACGGCGTTGGCGGATCTGGGCGAGGTCTGGCCGCTGGAACAGGTCACCGGCGCACTGACGGCGCTGGCGGACGCGGCCTGTGATACGGCGCTGCGGGCGGGAATCGCCACGCAGATCAAGCGTGGCAAGCTGCCGGGCATGGGGCCGGACGACGTGGCGGACGCGGGCGGCATGGTGGTGCTGGCCATGGGCAAGATGGGCGCGGGCGAATTGAACTATTCCTCGGACATCGACCTGATCTGCCTGTTTGACGAAAGCCGCTTTGATCCCGCCGACTATCAGGAGGCGCGCGCCGCCTTTGTGCGCGCCACACGGGCGATGAGTGCGGCGCTGAACGACATCACCGGCGAGGGCTATGTCTTTCGCACCGATCTGCGCCTGCGCCCCGATCCTGCCGTGACGCCGGTGTGCCTGTCGATGGAGGCCGCAGAGCGGTATTACGAAAGCCTTGGCCGCACATGGGAACGCGCCGCCTATATCAAGGCGCGCCCGGCGGCGGGGGATAAGGCCGCGGGCGAAAAGTTCCTGACGACCCTGCGCCCCTTTGTCTGGCGCCGCCATCTGGACTTTGCCGCCATTCAGGACGCCCACGACATGCGGCTGGCGATCCGCGAGCACAAGGGGTTGGGCGGGCCGATCACGCTGCCTGATCACAACATGAAACTGGGGCGCGGCGGCATCCGCGAGATTGAATTTTTCACCCAGACCCGCCAGTTGATCGCAGGCGGGCGCGACGCCGACCTGCGGGTGCGCGGCACGGTGCCGGGGTTGCAGGTGCTGTCGGAAAAGGGCTGGATCCCCCCCGAGGTCGCAACCCGTCTGACCGACCACTACCGCGCCCACCGCACCGTGGAACACCGCCTGCAAATGGTGCGCGACGCGCAAACCCACCGGTTGCCTGCGACGGACAAGGGGTTTGAGCGGCTGGCGGCGATGATGGACACCGATGTGGACAGCCTGAAGACCGACCTGCGCACGCGGCTGGAGGCAGTACACGAGGACACCGAAGGGTTCTTTGCCCCCTCGGCTCCCTCCGAAGCCCCGAACAAGGTGCCCGACATTGATCTGTCGATCACAAACCGCTGGCCCACATATCCCGCCTTGCGCAATGCGCGCGGGGCGGCGGTGTTTGAACGCATCCGGCCGATCTTTCTCGAAAAACTCTCACGCGCCGCGCGGCCGGACGAGGCATTGCGCGCGCTGGACGGCTTTCTGGCGGGGCTGCCTGCGGGGGTGCAGCTGTTTTCCCTGTTCGAGGCGAACCCGCAGCTTGTCGATCTGCTGATCGACATCGTCGGCACCTCGCCCGCGCTGGCAAAACACCTCAGCCAGAACGCAGGCGTGTTCGACGCGGTGATCGGCGGGGCGTTCTTTGATGCATGGCCCGAGCTGCCACTCTGGCAGGCCGATCTGGAAAGCGCGTTGCAGGACGAGGGGGATTACGAATCCCGGCTGGACATCGCGCGCCGCTGGGCCAAGGAATGGCACTTTCGCATCGGCGTGCATCTGTTGCGCGGCGTGATCTCCGCGCAAGAGGCGGCCACCCATTATTCCGATCTGGCGCGCATCTGCATGCGGGGCCTGTGGCCGGTGGTGGTGGATGAATTCGCCCGCCGTTTCGGACCACCACCGGGGCGCGGTGCGGCGGTGCTGGGCATGGGATCGCTGGGGGCCGGAACGCTCAGCGCCACGTCGGATCTGGACATGATCGTGATTTACGATCCGCTGGATGCCGACGCCTCGGACGGGCCGAAATCGCTGGCCACGCGACCCTATTACGCCCGTCTGACCCAGGCGCTGATCACCGCGATCACCACCAACACCGCGCAGGGCAAACTTTACGAAGTCGACATGCGCCTGCGCCCCTCGGGCAATCAGGGGCCGGTGGCGACCAGCTGGGCCAGCTTTCAGGACTATCAAAGCAAGGAAGCCTGGACATGGGAGCATCTGGCGCTGACCCGTGCGCAGGCAATCGCGGGGCCACAGGATCTGATCGCCGACATCGAAGCGTTCCGCCAAAGCCTGATGCGCGGCCCGCGCGACCGCAGCCAGACCCTGCGCGACGTGGCCGACATGCGCGCGCGGATCGCTGCGGCCAAACATCCCGCAGGTCCCTGGGACACCAAGCTAGGGCGGGGCCGTCTGCAGGACATCGAACTGGCGTCACAACTGGGCGGGCTGTTGTCCGGGCGGCTGGCGCGCGATGTGGCCAGCGGTGTTGCGGGGGGCGTGGAATGCGGGCTGTGGGATCAGGAGGCAGCGGATGTGTTGCTGCGGGCTTATGGCTTGTGTTTTGATATGCAGATTGCAGTGCGCTTGCTGACACAGGCGCCGCTGGACACCGATGCATTGGGGCAGGGCGGCACGGCCTTTTTGTTGCGGATCACCGACCAGCCCGACGTGACCGCATTGGCAGCCGCACTGGCGGATCGCACCGCAGCTGCGGCGGACGCGATCGACATGGCATTGCCGGAAGTGAAAGAGACATGATGCAAAAGGGTGACCATAACGACCCCAAGGGGCTGATCTTTGAATCGTTCCGCATCGACGGGATCACCCCGTCCGAGTGCCGCACGATCTTTCTGGACTGGGCGCTCAGCCTGCCGGTGGATGCGGACACCCGAACCGCGTTACAGGCGCTTCTGGCGCAATACGGCGATGCACCGGACCATCCCATGACACAGGTCATGACCGAAGGGCTGGCGGCGATGGACAAACCGCGCCGTCGCGGCGGCTGGCGCAGCAGGCCGCGGGACTAGGCGCGCATTCCGCGCTTGCACCTGCTTTCGGCGATCCACGCGGCCTGCGTGCCCCGCGGTCTGGCCTTTGAAGGCCCGCGCGCTACCTAAGGTGCGACTGTCCTTCATATGATTGAAAAGAGAATATATGTGCCGCGTCTTTGCCTATATCGGGCCGGAAATACCGCTCGATAGCCTGCTTCTGAAGCCGGAAAACAGCCTTATCAATCAAAGCCTCGACCCGGAATTGCATCCCCATCTCCAACTCGCGGGCTGGGGCTTTGGCATCTGGAGCGAACATCTGGTAAACCCCGATGCGCCGCTGCTCTATCACAGGCCCAAGGCCGCGTTCTACGACGACAACGTCGAAGGCATCATCCCAAGCCTGCAATGCAACACCCTGCTCGCGCATGTCAGGGCTTCGGGTTACGATTCCAGCGTCGTTCAGACTGATGAGAATTGTCATCCCTTTTCATTCGACGAGACGCCCTGGATCATTGCCCAGAACGGCGCCTTGCCCAACTGGCGGATACTCCAACGCGCGTTGCTGGCGCATTGCGAGGATAAATATCTCAAGCAGATGCGCGGCACCACCGACACGGAATTCCTCTATGTTCTGCTGATGTCGCTGCTTGAGGGTGACAGCGACAACGATGTCCAGAAAGGGTTCGAGAGACTACTTGAGGTCATTGTTGAGGCCATGAAAAAGCTCGACCTGCCCGCGCTGACAAAGCTCAAGATCGCGCTGGTCGCGCCGAACCGGATCATCGGTGTAAACTACGGCTGTGGACATGACGCAGAGACCGACGTTTCCGGCGACTGGAAGGCCCTGCGCCCTTCGGCACCCGGCAAGGACGACCTGGCACTCTCGATGTTGCTCGAACCGATGTATCTGCTCTTGGGGACGAACTTTCAGGACTATGCAAATTCCTACAAGGTCGATGCCTGCCCGGAAGGCGAAGCCACATCCGCCATTTTCGCGTCGGAGCCTCTGACAGAAGACGGCGATGAATGGTTGAACATCGAATTCGGTGAAATGGTCGCTCTTGAGAGAAAGGGCGGCACCATCACGAAAACGGTGACAAAGCTGTACGTGTGACCCTTCACGTGATGTGCGCCGCGATCTGTACCATCAGGAAAGCCAGCAATGACTGACCGCTATCAAAATTTCGAAGCACTTTCCGCCGAGATGCAGGAGGGCGTCGATTTCCGCATCCGGTCCCGGGATCGCGGCATATCCGTTGTCGTGCTGGCCCCACACGGCGGCACCATAGAGCCGGAAACCGCAGAGATTGCCGAAGCGATTGCAGGCAGCGCACTGTCATTCTACGCCTTCGAGGCGCTCAAGCCCGGCGCTCATGGCGACTATCACATCACGTCGCACCGCTTTGATGAACCCACTGCGCTCGATCTTGTCGGCCGGTCCCACACAAGCGTCGCCATTCACGGGCGCAGGGATGGCGACGACGATGCCGTGTGGCTGGGCGGGCGCAACACCGCTCTGCGAGACACCATCGGGGTTGCGCTGCGCGAGGCAGGGTTCGATGCGATGCCGAACAAGAGGTTGCCCGGCGTGCATCAGCACAACATCTGCAACCGGACCCGAACCGGCGAAGGGGTGCAACTCGAGCTTTCCCGATCACTGCGGCGCGCCTTGTCAGAGGATCAGAGGCTTTTGACCACATTCTGCAGGGCGGTTCGAACCGCCATCGGGTCCGCGCAGGCTCAGTGATATCCCACAGGTCCAGACCTGCATTGCCTTCCGTTTCGGACCGAGGAAACAATCATTTGCGCCATCAACAATTCACTACAATTCTTCATTATTGACCCATTCCCGCCCCATTTCACCGGCAAACATACCGTCGAAGGCACACGAACCGAGCAGACAACCGTGCCACCGGAGACAGATATGAAACTGATGAAACTGATCACATTGCTGGGACTGGGCGCCATGGTGTCGGCCTGTGCCAATATCGAAACCGCCACCCGCAACGCTCCGTTTGAAACGACGCCCGCCGTCACATCGGCGTCGGTGGACATGATGGCCTTTGCCGCAACAGGTCCCCAGGCTCCAGCGCCCCAGGCCGCCCTGTCCGCGTTCCACATCACCCAGATCAACGTCGATGTGCCGCAATCGCTGAAAGTGTCCGAGGCCAACCGCTATTACCCCTCGGGCGACATCGTCTGGCGCGAGGACCCGCTGGGCGACCGTCACGCACAGGTCAAAGCCATCTTCGAGGATGGCCTGCAACGCGGTGCCGCAACAATGACCGGCGGCACACCTGTGATCCTCGACGTGACCGTCTCGCGCTTTCACGCGCTGACAGAAAAGGCCCGTTATACAGTGGGCGGTGTGCATTCGATTGCCTTCACCATGCAACTGCGCGATGCCACCACCGGCGCAGTGATCGGCGCGCCGCATCTGGTCCGGGCCGACCTCAAGGCCTTTGGCGGCCAGCATGCCATCGAGGCCGTGGCCCGTGGCGAGACACAAAAGGTGCGGATCACTGCCCATCTGGCCAACGTCCTGCAGCAGGAACTGAACGCCGGCGGCTTTGAAAACCCGAAACTGGGTTTCATGCAGGCGGTCAACCAACTCTGATCTTCCATTTCACCACAATATCCATGTATGAGGGCGCTATGACAGCGCCCTCATTGCATTCCGATGCCCCCGCAGATGGTCCAGCCGACCGTCCCGTGGTCCGCCTTTTGCCCAAAGCCAACGCCCGTGCCATCCGTCACGGCTTTCCTTGGGTCTATGCCAACGAACTGGTGACCGACCGCCGCACGCGCGGTCTGGCCCCCGGCACCATTGCCGAACTGGTGGACGAGAACCGCACGCCCATGGGCGTGGTCACCGTCAACCCCGAAAGCAAGATCATCGCGCGGATGCTGGACAGCGATCCGGCGGCCCAGATCAACCGCGAATGGCTGGTCAAACATCTGGCCCGCGCCCAGATCCTGCGGGCGCAACTGTTCGATGAACCCTTCTACCGCCTGATCCACGCCGAAGCCGACGGGCTGCCCGGTGTGATCATCGACCGTTTCGGCGACACCTGCGTGATCCAGCCCAACGCCGCTTGGGCCGAAATGATGCTGGCCGATCTGGCATCTGCCGTGGCCGAAGTGACAGGTTGCACCAACATCCTGAAAAACGCCGGTGGCCGGACACGCAGCCTTGAGGGGCTGAACGACGTGAACGAAGTGCTTTTGGGCACCCAGCCCGATGGCCCCGTCGCAGTGTCGATGAACGGTGCCACCTATATGGCCGATCTGGCCACGGGTCAGAAAACCGGCCTGTTCTTCGACCAGCGCCCCAACCATGCATTCACCAAACGCCTGTCCAAGGGCGCGCGGGTGCTGGATGTGTTCAGCCATGTTGGCGGCTTCGGCCTTGCCGCGCTGGCGGGCGGTGCCGAACATGTGCTGGCGGTCGATGGCTCGGCCCCGGCGCTGGAACTGGCGCGTGCGGGTGCGGACGCCATGGGCGTGTCGGACAAATTTGACACCCGTCAGGGCGACGCCTTCGAGGTGCTGGCCGATCTGGAAGGGCAGGTTGATCCCTTCGAGGTTGTGGTCTGTGACCCGCCCGCCTTTGCCCCCTCGCGCAAGGCACTGGAACCGGGCTTGCGCGCTTATGAACGCGTGGCACGTCTGGCGGCACCGCTGGTGGCCGAGAACGGCATTCTGGTGCTGTGTTCCTGTTCGCACGCCGCCGACCTGACACAGTTCCGCTCGGCCTGTGTACGCGGCATCGGACGGGCAGGGCGGCAGGCCGCGCTGATCCACACCGGTTTCGCCGGACCCGACCACCCGCTGCTGCCGGCACTGGCCGAAAGCGGCTATCTCAAAGCCTTGTTCTTCCGGCTGTAAGCGGGCCGATGAAGATCCTGATCGACGCCTGCGTGCTGTATCCCACCGTGATGCGGGAAATGGTGCTGGGCGTCGCGTCCGCAGGCGTGTTTGAGCCGCAATGGTCGCCGCGCCTGCTGGAAGAATGGGCACGCGCCGCCGCACGGTTGGGCCCCGAAGGCGAGGCACAGGCGCGCGGCGAGATTGCCATGCTGGGCGCCGCTTGGCCCCGCGCCAGCGTCACCCCGCAGGCGGGGCTGCTGCAACGGCTGTGGCTGCCGGATGAGAATGACATTCACGTTCTGGGTGCTGCGATTGCCGGATCGTCCGACGTGATCATGACCCTGAACGCCAAGGATTTCCCCCGCAACATTCTGGCAGAAGAGGGGCTGAGCCGCGTCGACCCAGATGGCTACCTGCATCAGGTCTGGCAGAACCAGCCCGAAGTTGTACAGGATGTGGGCGAATATGTACTGAAACAGGCGCGGGCGATGTCAGGCACCGACTGGACCATGCGCGCCCTGATGAAAAAGGCGCGCCTGCCACGGATCGGTAAGGCGCTGGGTTAATCCTTCGTCCACTTCGCATCCAGGCTGCGCAGCGCCGCGATCCGCTCGGTGGTCTTGGGGTGGCTCATCAGCCAGGCGGGCGCGGCGCCGGAATTGCTTTGCGTCAGCGCCTCAAGCTTTTCAAACAGGGTGATCTGCGGCGCAATGCCGATGCCCGCCTTGGTCAGCAGCGCGGCGGCATAGGCGTCCGCCTCATACTCATCCGACCGCGACAGCCGTGCCGCCAGCAGGCTGGTCAACCCGTTGGCGATCAGCACGCCGATGCCGGGCAGGAACCGCGACAGCACCATCGCCATGGCCGTGCGCAGGGCATTCTGCCCCGAAAAGTCGATCATCCGGCGGCGCGAATGCCCCAGCGCCACATGCCCCAGCTCATGCGCGATCACGGATGCCAGCTCGTCCGCCGACACCTTGCCCTCGCGGAACGCCTTGTAGAACCCGCGCGTGATGAAGATGCGCCCGTCGGGGGCTGCCAGCCCATTGATTGGCGCAACCTCGTAGATGTGAACACGGATGCGCGGCAGGTCCAGCGCAGCGGCCATCCTGTCGCACAGCGTGCGCAGCATCGGGTCGGCCAGCTCGGTCGATTTCTGGTCCAGCTCGCCCTTGAGCCGCCAGACGGAAAATCGGTACATCACAAGGGCGTAGAGAACCGCCAGCAGGATCGGGGTGAACTTTAACATCTCTCAGATATGGGGCGTGCGCAGGGGCAGGGCAACACTCAGCTGTCCCATTTGACCGGCATTTTCACCGGCCCGCGAAAGGCCCATCCCGTGAACGGCACATCGCCCGCCAGCCGCAGGTTCTTCAGGTGGGTGAACGCCAGCGGCAACGCCACTTCGGTGATCAGACAGCGTGCGGCGGCGGCCCCTGCGCAGAAATGCGGGCCTGCGCCGAAACTGATCGCAGGCTGGGTGTTGCGGGTAATATCGAAATTGTCGGGCACCGCGAAATGCGCCTCGTCCCGGTTGGCCGAGCCGTACATCAGGAACACACGGTCCTCTGGGTCAAAGGTCACGCCCAGAACGGTGTCGGCGCGGTCCACACGGCGGGGCGACATGCCAATGGGGGAAATCCAGCGGGCATATTCGGCAAAGGCGTCGGCCCATGTGGCCCGCCCGTCGCGGATCATTTCCAGCTGCGACGGATGGGTCAACAGCGCCCAGATGGTGCCGGCAATCGCATCGCGCGGCTCGTTCTGGCCGCCCGAGATGATCAGCTTGATATTGGCGCGGATGCTGTCCTCGGGCAGGCCTGCGTCGGTCATCACCTGCAGGGCCGAGCGATCCGGGGGCGATTGCGACGCATCGGTGATGTGATCGTCGATGAACCGCGTCGCACGCTTGCAGCGGCTTTCGATCCCCTTGTCGCCCGCATAGTTGGCGCAGCCGTCGATCATCGACTGGCTGACGCCGTCCATTTCGGCGTTGGTCATCGCCTCAAGCCCCGTGATCGCCTTGAGCGCCATGGCCGACACCGGCATCGCGAAATCGGTCACCAGATTGCACGCCCCGCGCGGGATCAGCCGCTTGATCTGTTCGCGGGCGGCGGCGTGAAAGATCGGCTTCCAATGCTCTTGCACGGTGCGCGGGCTGAGGGCAGGGAACAGCGCGCGGCGCTCAGTCATATGCGCCTCGCCGTCCTTGCGCATCATGTTCTCGCCCATCAGGCGCGTCATCAGCCCGTCTGGCTGGCGCGAGGAGAACACCTCGGTCCGCTTTTCCTGCGTGTGGATGTCGTCGCGGCGGGTGATCAGCGTGGCACCCAGTTCGGGGACATAGGTGACAGGCGTCTTTGCACGCATCCTTGCCAGCGCCGGATAGGGGTCGGCGGCAAAGTCGGCCAGGTTGATATGTGTTTCGGGTGCGTCAGACATTGCGGCACGTTACGGCGGGGCGTGTTCTTCGCCAAGTGAAATTACACAGCCCCCACAGACCTGCGGATTTCGGCGCACAGGGAACGTAACGGTGGGGCCGACGTTGAGTGACTGTAAATACAGGCGGGGGACAGCAGATGCCATCAACGGGAACACTTCTGGATGCAGGCGTCGAGGCAGCCGTCATGGTGGTCGTCATCCTGATCCTGACGCGCATCAACGGCCTGCGGTCCTTTTCAAAGATGTCTGGCCATGACTTCGTGATCACCGTGGCGATGGGGTCGGTTCTGGCCAGCGTGGTCGTGGGCACCGACACCGGGCTGGCCATTGGGATCGTGGCGATTGTCTCGTTGTTTGTCGTACAGGCGATCATCGGGCGGTTGCGAACCCATTTCAAGATCATGCGCGAGGCGGTCGACAACACGCCGCTGCTGGTGATGGAGGATGGCGCGTTTCTGGATCACAACCTGACCATGGCCAAACTGACGCGTGCCGATCTGCTGGGCAAACTGCGCGAGGCCAATGTGCTGCGTCTGGACGAGGTGCGCGCGGTGGTCTTTGAACCAACCGGCGACATCAGCGTGCTGCACGGCGATCGCACCGTACAGGACGATCTGTTAGAGGGTGTGCGCCGCTAGCGCGTCAGCGCCTTCATCCCGCGCGACAGACCTTCCAGCGTCATCGGCACCATCGCATCCGGCCCCATGATCTCGCGGATCATCTTGATCGACTGGGTGTAGTCCCAGTATTTCTCGGGGACAGGGTTGATCCACAGCGTGCTGGCCCACTGCGCACGCACCCGTTCCAGCCAGACCTGACCGCTTTCGGGGTTCCAATGTTCATTGGCCCCGCCGGGATAGGCAATCTCATAGGGCGACATCGACGCGTCACCCACAAAGATGCATTTGTAATCCGGCCCATAGGTGCGCAGCACCTCGTGCGTGGGGGTCTGCGCGTCCCAGCGTCGGCGGTTGTCGCGCCACACGCCTTCGTACAGGCAGTTGTGGAAATAGAAATGTTCCATGTGCTTGAATTCGGACTTGGCGGCCGAAAACAGCTCTTCCATGACTTTGACGTGGGGGTCCATCGACCCGCCGATGTCCAGAAACAACAGCACTTTCACGGCGTTGCGCCGCTCGGGGCGGGTTTTCACATCCAGATATCCGTGCTCGGCGGTGGCGCGAATGGTGCCGTTCAGGTCCAGCTCTTCCTCAGCACCGTCGCGCGCCCAGCGGCGCAGGCGTTTCAGGGCCACCTTGATGTTGCGCGTGCCCAGCTCGACCGTGTCGTCCAGATTGCGAAACTCGCGTTTGTCCCAGACCTTGACCGCGCGCTGGTGGCGCGACTTGTCCTGACCGATGCGCACGCCTTCGGGGTTGTAGCCATAGGCGCCAAAGGGCGAGGTGCCCGCGGTGCCGATCCATTTCGATCCGCCCTGATGGCGTTTTTTCTGTTCTTCCAGACGCTTTTTCAACGTCTCCATCAGCTTTTCAAACCCGCCTGCGGCTTCGATCTCGGCCTTTTCCTCGGCGCTCAGGTGCTTTTCAGCCAGCTTTTCCAGCCAGTCGGCGGGGATGTCCACGGCCTCCATCACCTGCTCGATGCTGATCTCCTCCAACCCGTCAAAGGTGGCGGCAAAGGCGCGGTCGAACTTGTCGATGTTGCGCTCGTCCTTCACCATCGACACACGGGCCAGATAATAGAACGCCTCGACGTCATAGGTCGCCAGACCCGCCTTCATGCCTTCGAGAAAGGACAGGAATTCGCGCAGCGACACCGGCACACCGGCCTTGCGCAGCTGATCGAAGAACCGCAGGAACATCAGCCGGCGGCCCGGTCGATCAACACGGTGACAATCAGCCCGACAAGGGCAAAGGCGATGCCATATCCGGCGGCGTATTGGGCGATGTCCAGCCGGTTGCCCTTGCGGCGACGCGCGGTCAGCCCGCCGACGATGGCTCCGATTATTGCCCCTGCGATCACGATCATATCTGCACCCGTTTATCCGTTGAGCGGGTTCAGCGACGCAATCTCGCGCTCCTTGGCCCGCACAGCCCAGTCTGGACCAAAGCCGTACCGTGCCCACCCCAGGCTGTCCACCCTGACAGTACGTGCTTCGGCGTGCCGTCCCGTCAGTTCCAGCGCCTCGGCGCGCAACATCAGCAAGGTTGACAGAAGGGCCGCGTTTTCGCTTGCGGCGGCCAGATCAATATACGGGTCCACCTGTGCCAGAGCCTGCTCACCCTCGCCACGGCTGATGGCATAGGCGGCCAGCTGTGTCGCCACATAGGCGCGGTGCAGTTCGGCACCCGGCGTGGCGGCGTAATAGCGGTCGGCCAGCAGAAAATGCTGTTGCGCCGCTTCCGGGTCGGAATTCATCAGCAAGCGCCCGTTGGCATAATGGGCAAAGGCACGGCGGTGGTCGGTCCAGCCCATTTGTGTGGCGATTGTCAGCATCTGTGCCGCCGCCGACCGCCGCTGGCTTGGCGAGGCACCGGGGCCAAGGGCGGTTTGCACGGCATCCGACCATGCGCGCGGTGTCTCCGAGATCGGGTGCGCGGGCAGGCCCTGTCCTGCGGGATTGATGCGGGCAAACACCTTCGGCAACTGTGCTGCCACCTGCGCGCGTGTCATCCCGGTCTGCAACTCGGGCGCGTAATAGGCCCGCAGCATCATCATATCAAAGCCGGTCAGAACCGTGTGCACATTGTCGTCGTTGAACACAGAGTCGGGCAGCCGGTACAGATCGTTCAAGGGTCCGATGGCCTGTGCCAGTTCCTCGTGCAGGCAGTCACGGGCCTCTTGCGGGCTGGCGTCATTGGGCAGGAAAATCGCCAGTTTCTCGCGTTTTTCCAGCGCACTCCAGCTGGTGCGCGAGGACCGGCGCATGTGGCGGTATTCGTCCAGCGACGACACGTTCGGGACCACGAAACAGGCCGCATCGGGAATGGTGCGGCGGATGTCATCGCGCGCGACGGCCTGAATGGTGATATTGGCCTGTGCGCCCGTGGTGCGGCTGATGTCGATGCCCGCCTCGGTGCGCAGGCGTGTAATCAGCCGGTTCAGATCGGGCGACAGCGAGGCAGGCGGCGCACCGGTGACACGCACGGTGATCGGTCCGTCAAAGCGGGTAAAGACCGACAGCGCACGCCCCGACTCCAACGCAAAGCTGAGCGCCAGGAAATCCTGCGCCAGATCGGCGTTCGATTTGACCGTGCGCACCGGGTGCGCTGTGGCAAAGACCTTCATCGCGGGCAGGGCCTGTTGCGGTGCTATGGCACGCGTCGGAATGTCGTTGTGCGACACTGGCATACAGGCGTTCAACACCAGCACCGCAGGAAGCATAAGCTTGCGCATCAGCTTCTCGTGTATTTGATGAACGGCGACTTGGTCCCGATCCGGTCATAAAGCTGGCGGGCGGTGTGGTTGAAATCCTGCGTCAGCCAATAGACCGACGGCGCGCCGGCTGCGTCCGCCGCAGCATAGACCGCCTCGATCAGCGCACGGCCCACGCCCATGCCGCGCACCTCGGGGTCCGCGAACAGGTCTTGCAGATAGCAGGTGTCTTCGACTTTCCAGCCGTGGCGGTGGAACAGATAATGGGTCAGCCCCACCAGCCTGCCGTCCAGCTCGGCCACCAGGCAATTGTAATCGCGCGGGTCATCGCCCAGCAGGCGGTCGAAATAAATGTCGTAAATCTCGGGGGGCAGGGTGGTTTCGTAATAGGTCAGATAGCCGGTCCACAATTCGCCCCAGCGTCCGCGATCCGAGGCGACCAACGGGCGCACCTGAACTGATGTGTTGTCTGCCATTGGTTTGCCTGTCTTTTATTGCGTCTGTTTCAGGGTCTTTTTGCCCTGCATCCCGACCTTGATAGGGAGCAATTGAGGCAACTTCATGACACTTTTGACAGTATACCCGTTGCTCTGACAAGTCCCGTGGATCAAGGCCGCATCGGTGCAACAATACCCGGACCTGAACGGCGAAACCGCGCCGACATGCGACGCGGTCTGCCTTAATTTTCATCATTTCGGGCGGCGCGGCCTCAGCGTTGCTGACCGCGTGCCATGAACGCCAGACGCTCGAACAAATGCACGTCCTGTTCGTTCTTCAACAAGGCACCGTGCAGCTTGGGCAGCGCTGATTTTCCGTCGGATTTCAGGTCCTCGGCGCTCATGTCTTCGGCCAGCAAAAGCTTGAGCCAATCCAGAACTTCCGACGTCGACGGCTTTTTCTTCAATCCGGCCTGTTCGCGGATCTCGAAAAACTGCGTCAGCGCGGTGGTCAGCAGCTGTTCCTTGATGCCCGGATGGTGCACCTCGACGATGGTGCGCAGCGTGTCCATGTCGGGGAACTGGATGTAGTGAAAGAAACAACGCCGCAGGAACGCATCGGGCAATTCCTTTTCGTTGTTCGAGGTGATGATGACGATGGGCCGGTTCTCGGCACGGATTGTTTCGCCGGTCTCGTAGACGAAAAACTCCATCTTATCAATTTCTTGCAGCAAGTCGTTGGGGAATTCGATGTCGGCCTTGTCGATCTCGTCGATCAGCAGGACGACCTTTTCCTTGGCCTCGAACGCCTCCCACAGCTTGCCCTTGCGGATATAGTTCGAGACGTCATGCACCTTTTCCTCGCCCAGCTGGCTGTCGCGCAGACGGCTGACCGCGTCGTATTCGTACAGACCCTGTTGCGCGCGGGTGGTCGATTTGATGTTCCATTCGATCAGCCGCAGACCCAGCGAATTGGCAACTTGTTTGGCCAGTTCGGTCTTGCCTGTGCCCGGCTCGCCCTTGACCAGCAGGGGGCGCTCCAATGTGACGGCGGCGTTGACGGCAATGGTCAGATCGTCGGTTGCCACATAGCTTTCTGTGCCGGTGAATTTCATCTGGAATACCCTCATTTCGAAACGCAGTTTCACTGCAATTTGCCCCAGCCATGCCGCATTGTGTAGTGACATTCAACCGCGCCTGTATTAGACGCTGCGGCAGGGGGCCAATGCTTCGCGTAGAATGGTAGAATTTCACATGAACAGTGTCGGCCAAGTTGAGGGGAAATCTATGAAACAGGAAAATTTTCTGCCAAAGGACTATAGTCCGGCAGAGGACGAGCCGTTCATGAATGAACGGCAGGTTGAATATTTCCGGCGCAAGCTGCTGAACTGGAAAATCGAACTCCAGGCAGGCAGCCGTGACACCATCGAGGGGCTGCAAGACGGCACGCGCAATATCCCCGATGTCGCAGATCGCGCCTCTGAAGAAACCGACCGCGCGCTGGAATTGCGCACGCGGGATCGCCAGCGCAAACTGGTCAGCAAGATCGACGCGGCCCTGCGCCGCATCGAAGAAGGTGAATATGGCTATTGCTCGGTCACCGGCGAGCCGATTTCGCTGAAACGCCTGGACGCACGCCCCATCGCCACCATGAGCCTTGAGGCGCAGGAGCGCCACGAGCGCCGCGAGAAAGTGCACCGCGACGACTGATGTCGCATCTTGAAAACGCTTCCGTCGCCGTCATTGGCGGCGGCATCGGAGGGCTGGCGGCTGCGCTGGCCTTTTCGCGTTTTGGCGCGGCGGTGACGGTCTATGAGCAGGCTGAAGAACTGACCGAAGTGGGTGCGGGCATCCAGATCACGCCGAACGGCGGCCGTGTTCTGGCCGCAATGGGGCTGTCCGGCCAACTGGACGCTTGCAGCCTGCGTGCACAGGCGGTCCAGCCGCGCGACGGGCTGACGGGGCGGGCCATCACCCGCTTCGATCTTGGCGACCAGACGCCGCCTTATCGTTTCTTTCACCGTGCCGCACTGATTGACCTCTTGGCCACGGCCTGCCGTCAGGCGGGGGTGACGGTCCACCTTGGCGCGCGGATCGATGCGGTCACGACGGATGGCACTGTCCGCACGGACCAAGGGGAGCAACCGCACGCGCTGGTGGTCGGCGCGGATGGGCTGCATTCCGGGGCGCGGCGGCTGCTCAACGGGCAGGGCGCGCCGTTTTTCACAGGTCAGGTCGCATGGCGCGGCATCGTGGCAGCACCGGACATGCCGCCCGTCGCCAACATCTGGATGGCCCCCGGCAAACATGTGGTGACCTATCCGCTGAAAGGTGACCTGCTGAACGTGGTCGCGGTGCAGGAACGCGCCGATTGGGCCGCCGAAGGCTGGCAACACGATGATGCCCCCGCGAACCTGCAAGCGGCCTTTGCCGACACCTGCGCAGAGCTCAAAGCCTTGATCGCGCAGGTCGAAACACCAAAGCTCTGGGGCCTGTTCCGCCATCCGTTCGCGCAACACTGGCACCGCGACCGGCTTGCCATCCTCGGCGATGCCGCCCACCCGACACTGCCGTTTCTGGCACAAGGCGCCAATCTCGCGCTCGAGGACGCATGGACCCTCGCAGCGTGCTGCGCGGCGGCCCCCATGGCCGAAGCATTGCCCGCCTATCAAGCCAAACGCGCCCAACGCGTCACCCGCGCCATCGCCGCCGCCAATGCCAATGCGAAGAACTACCACCTGGACGGCTTGCAACGGAGCATCGCCCATGCGGGCCTGCGCACACTGGGCACACTCGCCCCCAACGCTTTCCTCAAGCGGCTAGGCTGGCTCTACGACCACGACGTAACCGCTTCTTTTGGCTGAAAATATCCCGGGGGAGCGCGCAGCGCGGGGGCAGAGCCCCCAAATCAGGCGGCCAGCTCAACCCAGACCGGCACGTGATCCGACGGCTTGTCCAGACCGCGCACATCGCGCTCGATCCCCGCATCGGTCATCATGTCCGCCACGGCGGGCGACATCAGGAAATGGTCGATACGGATGCCATCGTTGCGGTTCCACGCACCCGCCTGATAATCCCAGAACGAATACTGACCGGGGCGCGGGTCGCGGGTGCGGAAGGCTTCGGTCAGGCCAAGGTTCAGGATCCGCCGGTAAGCCTCGCGCGATTCCAGACGAAACAGCGCGTCCTCGCGCCAGGCCTCGGGGCGGGCGGCGTCTTCGGCCTGGGGGATGATGTTGTAATCGCCTGCCATCAGGAACGGCATTTCCTCGGCCAGCAACGCCTCGGCGCGGGCCTGCATACGGGCCATCCACGCCAGCTTGTACTCATACTTCGGCCCCGGCACCGGATTGCCGTTGGGCAGGTACAGACCGCACAGGCGCACCGCCTCGTGGTCACCCACAACAGTCGCCTCGATCCAGCGGGCCTGTTCGTCGTCATCGTCGCCGGGTAATCCACGGGTTACCTCTTCAAGAGGCAGCTTTGACAGGATGCCGACGCCGTTGAACGACTTTTGCCCGTGCACCTCGACGTTATAGCCGCGTTCCTCGAACAGTTCGCGCGGAAAGCCTTCGTCGACGGATTTGATCTCTTGCAGCAGCACCACGTCGGGCTGGAACGCGTCCAGCCAGTCGGGCAGAGCCTGTGCCCGCGCCTTGATGCCGTTGATGTTGAACGTGGCGATTTTCATCGGGCGATCCTCTGCGCTGCTGGAGCCTCAGCTATCGCCCATCGGGGCGCGCGGGGCAAGCCGGTGGATCACATCGAGAACGAGGTGCCGCAGCCGCAGGCGCTGGTGGCGTTGGGGTTGTCGATGACAAAGCGCGCGCCGATCAGTTCCTCGGAAAAGTCGATGACCGCGTTCGCCAGGAACGGCAGCGATACGGAATCGACCACGACCTTTTGGCCGGACCCTTCCAGCACCAGATCGTCGTCTTTGGGGGCATCCAGCGCGATTTCATACTGGAATCCCGAGCATCCGCCGCCCTCGACCGCAACACGCAGGGCCTGTCCTTGCCCTGCTGCACCGATCTCGGCGAGGCGGGCAAAGGCGCGGGGGGTGACTTTTGGTGGCAAATTCATCGGATTATCCTGTGTTTGACAAGGTTTGAGGCTGTCGCAGGGGTGTCATGTGTGTTCGGAACCAATATAGATATGCCAAGGACAGGCCACAAGGACCAGCCATATGCGCGCACCCTTTGCCTCTGATCCCGCCCGCGCCCGGGGACGGCGCGTTCGGGAAGAGGAAAGCACATTCCGCTCCTGCTTTCAGCGGGACCGCGACCGGATCATTCACGCCAGCGCCTTTCGGCGGCTGAAGCACAAGACGCAGGTGTTCATCGAACACGAGGGCGATTATTACCGCACCCGTCTGACGCACTCGATCGAGGTGGCGCAGGTCGCGCGGACCATATCGGGCGCGCTGGGGTTGAACGCCGAGCTGACCGAGGCCGTGGCACTGGCCCACGATCTGGGGCACACACCGTTCGGACACACGGGCGAGGATGCCCTGGGGGCGCTGATGGCACCCTATGGCGGGTTCGATCACAACGCACAGGCCATTCGCATCGTCACCCATCTGGAACGCCACTATGCCGATTTCGACGGTCTGAACCTGACCTGGGAAACGCTGGAAGGCATTGCCAAGCACAACGGCCCCGTCACCGGCGACATCCCCTGGGCGTTGGAGGCGTACAACCGCCATCACGATCTGGAGCTGCACACCTATGCCAGCGCCGAAGCCCAGGTGGCGGCGATTGCGGACGACGTGGCCTATAACCACCACGACCTTCACGACGGGCTGCGCGCCGAGCTGTTTTCCACCGACGAGCTGGCCGAACTGCCGATCCTGCGCGACAATTTCGCCGCCGTCGATGCGCTGTACCCCGACCTGAACTATTACCGCCGCCGCCACGAGGCGCTGCGCCGGTTTTTTGGTGTGCTGGTCGAGGATGTCATCAGCTTTGCCCGCACCCGTCTGGCCGAGATCGACCCGCAGTCGGTGACAGATGTGCGCATGGCGGGGCAGACGGTGATCCGCTTTTCGGACCCGGTGTTTCAGGACCTGAAGGTGATCCGCGCATTCCTGTTTGATCGCATGTACCGCGCGCCGTCGGTGGTGAAGATGCGCGCGGAAGTCACGCAGGTGGTGGAAGAGCTGTTTCCCTATTTCATGGCTCACACCGACCATCTGCCCAAGCAATGGCGCAAGGATGTGGAAGAGGTGGACAGCGAAACCGCACTGGCCCGGATCGTCAGCGATTACATCGCGGGGATGACCGACCGCTTTGCCTTGCAGGAGCACGAGCGCCTGATCGGGCGTTGATGCGAGGGGTGAGCGGGTTTCCGGGGGCGCTGCCCCCTGGCCCCCCGGGATATTTGTGGCCAAAAGAAGCTGGCACCGGCTTTGAGTGCGCACAGAGATTGACCACATGCGCAAAGGTGCTACACCCGCGCAAACCTAAGACATGGACCTGACCGATGAACCTTTTTGCCGAAATCCGCGCGCTTGTGATCGAAAACCTGAACGCCATGCAATCCGAGGGCGCATTGCCTGCCGGGCTGGACATGGGGAACGTCACGGTCGAGCCGCCGCGCGATGCGGCACATGGGGACATGGCGACCAACGCCGCGATGGTGCTGGCGAAACCTGCGGGGCTGAAGCCGCGGGACATCGCCGACGCGCTGGCGGCCAAGCTGGTGGCGGACGACCGCGTGGTCAGTGCCGATGTGGCGGGACCGGGCTTTCTGAACCTGCGGCTGGCGCCCGTGGTCTGGCAGGGCGTTGTCGGGGCCGTTCTGGCGCAGGGCACGGATTTTGGCCGGTCGGACATGGGACGGGGCCGCAAGGTGAACGTCGAATATGTCAGCGCCAACCCCACGGGGCCGCTGCATGTGGGGCACACGCGGGGGGCTGTTTTTGGGGATGCGCTGGCGTCCTTGCTGGATTTTGCAGGCCATGAGGTCACGCGCGAATATTACATCAACGACGGCGGCGCGCAGGTCGATGTGTTGGCGCGGTCCGTTTACCTGCGGTATCTTGAGGCGCACGGGCAGGATGTGGCCTTTCCCGATGGCACATATCCGGGCGACTATCTGATCGACGTGGGCCAGGCGCTGAAGGACAAGGTGGGCGATGCCTATGTCGGGCAGGACGAGGCTGTCTGGCTGGAAGAAATCCGCAACTTCTCGACCGATGCGATGATGGACCTGATCCGTGCCGATCTGAAATCGCTGGGTGTCGAGATGGACGTGTTTTACAGCGAAAAGTCGTTGTATGGCACCGGCCGGATCGAGGCGGCGATCGAGGATCTGAAGAACAAGGGTCTGATCTATGAGGGTGTGCTGGAGCCGCCCAAAGGCAAAAAGCCCGAAGATTGGGAGCCGCGTGAGCAGACGCTGTTCCGGTCGACCGAACATGGCGACGATGTGGACCGTCCGGTGATGAAGTCGGATGGTGCCTGGACCTATTTCGCGCCGGACATCGCGTATCATTACGACAAGGTGCAGCGCGGGTTTGATGCGCTGATCGACGTGTTCGGGGCCGATCACGGCGGCTATGTCAAACGGATGAAGGCGGCGGTTTCGGCGCTGTCGGGCGGTGCCGTGCCGCTGGACATCAAGCTGTGCCAGTTGGTGAAGCTGTACAAGAACGGCGAGCCGTTCAAGATGTCGAAGCGGGCAGGGACCTTCGTCACCCTGCGCGATGTGGTCGATCAGGTGGGGCCCGATGTGACCCGCTTTGTGATGCTGACGCGCAAGAACGACGCGCCGCTGGACTTTGATTTCGACAAGGCCGTCGAGCAAAGCCGCGAGAACCCGGTGTTCTACGTGCAATATGCCCACGCGCGGGTGAATTCGGTGCTGCGCAAGGCGGCCGAGGCGGGGATCGACACCGATGCCACGCCCGATCTGACGCTGCTGGACCATCCGGCGGAACTGGCGCTGGCGGGCAAGCTGGCCGAATGGCCACGTCTGGTCGAGACCGCTGCGCGGACCAACGAGCCGCATCGGGTGGCCTTTTACCTCTATGAACTGGCCGGTGATTTCCACGGGCTGTGGAACAAGGGCAACGACGAGACAGGCCTGCGGTTCATCCAGGATGACAACCACGCGGCGAGTGTGGCAAAAATCGCGCTGGCGCGTGCCGTGGCGATTGTAATTGCTGCCGGTCTTGGTATTCTTGGCGTTACACCGGCTGACGAAATGCGCTGACCAAAAGCGCCGCAGCCCGAAGCAGGCAATATCACAGTAGACCAGCGCGGCGACGTATCGTGCAGGCAGCGAGGCAGAAATGGCAGACGTTTATGACACCCATGGCTTGGGCGAAGACAGCTATGTTGCGCAATATGGCGCGGCAGGGAATGCGACGGCCAAGTCTCTGACCAACATGACAAATATCGCCGGGGCCGTGGTGTCTTTGGCGTTGATTGCCGGGGTTGGTGTCTGGGGTTACAAGCTGATGGTGCGCGATGTCAGCGGCATTCCGGTGGTGCGTGCCGTGCAGGGTGACATGCGGGTCCGTCCCGAAGAGCCCGGTGGCCAACTGGCGATGAACCAGGGGCTGGCGGTCAATGCGGTCGCAGCCGATGGTGGCACGCAACCGCCCGCCGACCGCTTTGTGCTGGCACCGCGTCCGGTGGCCTTGTCCGACGAAGATACACCCATTCTGGCGTCGATGGTGGTGCCGGGGGTGGCATCTGCGCCACAGTCGAATTCATCTGAAGCAGGCCGCGCGCCGGGACCGGATGTGGCCGCCGCGTTGCAGTCCGGTTCGGTTGACGATCTGGTCAACCAGTTGACCGATGGCGTCGATCGCATTGACGAGGACGGCGAGGCGGATCGTGTGGATGAGATTGTCGATACAGGTTCTGACGCGATCGTACAGCCCACATTGGTTGCCGCAGATGTCAAAGGTCCCGGTCCCAAGTTTTCCCTGCGCCCCAAGGTGCGCCCCGCCGATGCGCCTGCCATGGTGATCCCGGCGCGTGCCGTTGCGGTCGAAGCGACGCCCACGCAGGAGATCGATGCCGCGAGCCTGGCGACAGGCACCCGTCTGGTGCAATTGGGCGCCTTTGACAGCGAAGAGGTCGCGCGCCAGCAGTGGACCCGCATCGAAGGCCGCTTTGGCGATTACCTGAACGGCAAGGCACGCATCATCCAGAAGGCGCAAAGCGGCGGGCGCACCTTCTACCGCTTGCGCGCGCATGGCTTTACCGATCTGTCTGATGCGCGTCGCTTCTGCTCGGCCCTTGTGGCAGAGGGGGCTGACTGCATTCCGGTCGTCACACGATGAACTTTGGCGCGACCATTCTGGATGCGGACGGGCTGCGGCTGACCTCGGACGAGATCGCGTTTTTTCGCGATGTGCTGCCCTTTGGGTTCATCCTGTTTGCGCGCAATATCGACAATCCCGATCAGGTGCGCGCCCTGTGCGCCGATATGCGCAATGCGGTGGGCTATGAATGCCCGATCACGATTGACCAAGAGGGCGGGCGCGTTCAGCGTCTGCGCGCGCCGCGGTGGCGGGAATGGCTGCCGCCGCTGGATTTTGTCACCGCAGCAGGCGATCAGGCCGAGCGGGCGATGTACCTGCGTGGCCGTGTGATTGCCCATGAGCTGCGCGCGATTGGCGTCGACAGCAACTGTGCGCCCATGGTCGATGTGGCCTGTGACAACAGCCACCCGTTCCTGCGCAACCGTTGCTATGGCGCGGACGCGGGCACAGTGGCCACGTTGGGCCGGGCCCATGCCCAAGGGATGCTGGACGGCGGCGTGCTGCCGGTGGTCAAGCACATCCCCGGCCATGGTCGCGCCACGCAGGACAGCCATTTCGACCTGCCCATCGTCGCCGCGCCGCGTGCCGATCTGGATGCACAGGATTTTGCGCCCTTCAAGGCGTTGAACGATCTGCCGATGGGGATGACCGCGCATCTGGTCTATGACGCCATTGATGCCGCACCCGCGACCCTGTCGCCCAAGGTGATGGATGTGATCCGCACCGACATCGGGTTCGACGGGTTGATCATGACCGACGATATTTCGATGAAGGCGCTCAGCGGATCGCTGACCGATCTGTCGCGTGGTGCGCTGGATGCGGGCTGTGACGTGATCCTGCATTGCAACGGCACATTGGCCGAACGCATGGAGGTCGCCGCCGCTGCGGGCGAAATGTGCGCACAGGCGCAGCGCCGCGCAGAAGCGGCATTGGCCGCACGCCATACGCCCGACGACATTGACATTTCCGCCGCTGACGCCGAACTTGAGAGCCTGTTAAAATAGGGCGCTGACGGGCGCGATTGCGCATGGCTGAAAATCTGTTCGAAGAAGACAAGGTCAGCGTCAGCGAACGGCTTGCAGCCGAGGCGCTGATTGTGGATGTCGACGGCTTTGAAGGGCCGCTGGACCTCTTGCTGACGCTCAGCCGTACGCAAAAGGTCGATCTGCGCAAGGTCAGCGTGTTGCAACTGGCCCGCCAGTATCTGGCATTCGTCGAAAAAGCCAAGGCGCTGCGGCTGGAACTGGCTGCCGACTATCTGGTGATGGCCGCCTGGCTGGCCTTTCTGAAATCCCGTCTGCTGTTGCCGCCCGATCCCACCGAAGAGGGGCCATCGGGCGAGGAACTGGCCGCACACCTGGCGTTTCAGCTGGAACGGTTGCAGGCCATGCGCGATGCCGCCGCACGGTTGATGGCGCGCGACCAGTTGGGCCGCGATTTCTTTGCGCGGGGGCAGTCGGAAATGGTGACGCGCGTGCGCAAGGTCACCTATTCGGCAACGCTGCTGGACCTGATGCAGGGCTATGCCCGTATCCGCACCCGCGACGATTTCCGTCCCTTCGTGATGGACCGCGACTCGGTCTTTACCATGGAGCAGGCGCTGGAGCGGATGCGTGGGCTGATCGGCTATGCGGGTGACTGGACCGAGATTTCCTCTTATCTGCCGGACGGCTGGGACGGCGATCCGGTGCGCCGACGCTCGGCCACGGCGGCGACTTTTGCGGCCTCGCTTGAACTGGTCAAGGAAGGGCACCTGGAAATCCGGCAGTCGGAAATGTTCGCGCCGATCCAGTTGCGGAAAAGAGATCATTAAATGTCAGAAGATATTGACCAAAAAGAAGAAAGCCTGTTCGAGGCGCCGCCCATGGGAGAGCAGGAACGCATGGTCGAGGCGATCCTGTTTGCGACGGCAGAGCCGGTTACCGTGCGCGAGCTTGAGGCGCGGCTGCCGCATGGTTGTGATCCCGCCGAGGCGCTGGTGCACTTGCGCAAACGCTATGAGGGGCGCGGGGTCAACGTGACGCGGGTGGGCGATGCTTGGGCGATCCGCACGGCTGCCGATCTGGGGTTCCTGATGCAAAAGGAAACCGTCGAGACCCGCAAGCTGAGCCGTGCCGCCATCGAGACGCTGGCGATCATCGCTTATCACCAGCCCGTCACCCGCGCCGAGATCGAGGAAATTCGGGGCGTCAGCGTCAGCCGGGGCACGGTGGATCAATTGTTGGAGCTGGAATGGATTCGTTTCGGGCGTCGCAAGATGACACCGGGGCGGCCCGTGACATTTGTGGTCACGCAGGATTTCCTGGACCACTTCGGTCTGGAAAGCGCGCGCGATCTGCCGGGGCTGAAGGAACTGCGGGCTGCGGGCCTTTTGGAGAACCGCCCGCCGCCCGGTGGCGATCTGCCGCGTGATGCCGACGACGAGGACGAAAGCACCGAGGGTCAAAGCGAACTTTTCGAAGACTGAGGCGAGACAGACCTGAAATTCGCCGCAATCACTGCTATATAGGGTGTAAAGCAGCAGGAGAGACGGCAATGAACGTCAATCAGATTATCAACATGATCATCAGACTGATCATGCGCAAAGCCATCAGCAAGGGCATTGATGCGGGCATCAAGGGGGCCAGCAACATGGGCCACCGCCGCAAGCAGGGTGACGCCGAGGTTGATGAATACGGCCAGCCCACGGGGCAGGACGGACGCCCACGTCAGGGTGGCAATGGCCAAGGTAACGGCATGACCAAGCAGCAGGTCCGTCAGGCGCGGCAGGCAGCCCGCGTGGCCAAGCGCATGGGCAAGATGTAAGCTGTTGAGATCAGGGCGTTTTGAAGTGCTTTGACAGCTTCAGACCCTGACCCTGATAGTTCGACGCAATGCCCGCACCGTATAGCTGTGTGGGCACCTGCGACATTTTCTCATAGACCAGACGGCCCACGATCTGCGCGTGTTCCAGCACGAAGGGCGCCTCGTGACAGCGCACTTCGAGCACGCCGCGCGAACCGGCGCCGCCTGCGGCGTCATGGCCGAAACCGGGATCGAAGAAACCCGCGTAATGCACGCGGAATTCACCGACCATCGCCAGATAGGGGGCCATTTCGGCGGCACAATCGGGCGGGATGTGCACCGCCTCGCGGCTGACAAGGATATAGAACGCGCCGGGGTCCAGAATGATCTGGCCGGTGGCGCTGTGCACCTCTTCCCAATATTCGGCGGGGTCGTAGTGGCCGATCTTGTCCAGATCAATCACGCCGGTGTGCGGTTTGGCACGGTAGCCGACCAGCGTGCCGTCAGCAGGGCGCAGATCGACGGAAAAGCCAAGGCCGTCGTCGATCACGGCTTCGCCATCCACCAGCACCTGATCGGCGTGCAGGGCGCGCAGGGCGTCGTCGTCCAGCACGGCCTGACCGTCGCGGAACCGGATCTGGTTCAGGCGCATACCGGGGCGGACGAGGACAGAAAAAGAACGCGGGCAGATCTCGGCGTAAAGCGGTCCGGTGTAGCCCGGCGCGATGCGGTCGAATTCGGTGCCGCCGTCGGTGATCAGACGGGTCAGCAGGTCCAGACGGCCCGTGGAAGATTTTGCATTCGCCACGGCCTGAATGCCATCGGGCAGGGCCAGTGATTCCATCAAGGGGACGACATAGACCGCGCCCTTTTCCAGAACGGCACCGTTCGACAGGTCCACGCGATGCATCTCGAATTCGCTCAGCCGGTCGGCCACCTTTGCGCCGTGGCCTGCCAGGAACGAGGCGCGCACACGGTAGGCGACAGTGCCAAGGCGCAGGTCAAGGCTGGCGGGCTGGATCTGGGCGGGAATGATCGCGGGCTCGCCCGACAGGGCACCTTGCGCAATCATCTGTTCAATCTGCTGGTTGGGAATCACGCCGGTCATAATATTCGCCCTTCAGATGCACAAACCGCCCGAACCCCATGCAGGGCCGGGCGGTGTGTTGTTGGTCGGGCTAGCAGGACTCGAACCTGCGACCTTCCGTCCCCCAGACGGACGCGCTACCAGGCTGCGCCATAGCCCGACTTGATGGGGTTCATACCCGATTTGACGGGTGCTGCAAGGGTAAATTGGCAAAGAGTCACTCTTAACTTCGCGGTTTGCGAGCCGAGGCCATCCGGTCGCGCAGGGCGGTCAGTTGGGCCAGCATCGGACGCAGGGTATTCTGGTGATCCGGGGCGATCTGCGTGGCACGGGCCAGAGCCGCCAGCACGCCGGGCGTGGTTTCGATCTGGTCCTCGGCGGGGGGATCGGGGGCATCGACAACGCGCGGTTTGGGCGTGGGGGCAGGGGCCGGTTCAGCCGGTGCTGCATCGGGGTCGGGTGCCATTTTCGACGTGCTGAGAAAGGCCGGTACGGCGTTTTCGGTCGGCGTGTCCGGTTCGGATTCGGGTGTGGCCTCAGGCGTTGTGTCTGCCGGCGTCTCTTCAGTCGCAGACGTTTCGGGGGCGTTTTCTGCCAGAGCGGCGGCGGGAATGTCGTCTTGCTGATCCGCGGTCGCACTCTCGTTCGTCTCGGCGGATGTTTCGACGGGTGTTTCGTCATCCTGTGCGACAGCGGCCTGATCCTGTGGAGCCGGAGCGATGTCGGTTTTGAGGGCAAATTCTTCCGGTTCAGGCTGCGGTTCGTGGACGGGCGTGTCGTCCGATTCGATTTCCGCCACCGAATCAAAGCTTTGGCCGGGTTCGACGGTTTCGTCGACAGCCTCTTCGGCTTCCTCAGGTTCCTGAGGTGTTTCTTGCGTCTGTGCGATTTCGTCCGGTGTCATGGGCGGGGGCGCGGCGGTCAGCTCTTCGGGTGTGGTGTCCGACGGCTGTTCTTCCGCTGCAGCCGCATCCGTCGCGGGTGGTTCCGCGATCGGTTCCGGCTCTGCGTCCGGTGTTTCATCCTCTTGCACCGCGACGGCCGCCTCCGGTGTCACGGGCGGGGGCGCGGCGGCAGGTGGTTCGGGGATTTCTGCAGCGGGGGCAGCCACAGGCTCGGGCGCTGTGGGAAATTCGACCACCTCGCCGACCATCGGTTCAGGCTCGGGCGGGGGCGGATCGGAGAAGGGGGCGGCGGGGCGTTCTGGTGTGGCGGCCTCGAGCGCCTCCATTATATCGTCATCCAAAGGCAGCGACAGGTCGGACACATAGGCCATGCCCTGTTCGCGCAAGATCTTCTGGACGCCTTTGATCGTCAGCCCGTCGTCGTGCAGCAGCTTGCGGATGCCACCCAGCAGCAGCATGTCGGCAGGGCGGTAATAGCGTCGCCCGCCTGCGCGTTTGACGGGTTTGACCTGTGAAAACTTGCTTTCCCAGAAGCGCAGAACATGCGCCTGTACGCCCAGCCAATCGGCCACTTCCGAAATCGTGCGGAACGCATCAGGCGACTTTGACATGAATTCAGGACTTGTTGCCGGAGGCGACGCGGTCTTTCATCAGGTGCGACGGGCGGAAGGTCAGAACGCGGCGGGGGTTTATCGGAACCTCTTCGCCGGTCTTGGGGTTGCGGCCCACGCGCGCCGATTTGCTGCGCACGGAAAAGGTGCCGAAGGACGAGATTTTGACCTGTTCGCCATCCACAAGCGCGTTGGACATATGTTCCAGAACGCTTTCCACCAGTTGTGCGCTTTCGTTCCGAGAAAGACCCACCTCGCGGAAAACGGCCTCGCTCAGGTCCATCCGCGTCAATGTCTTGTCAGCCATGTCGTCCCCCTTGTTTTGACCAACAATAGGGGTGCGGGAATTTACGAGTCAATATCAATGACCTGATCCGCCGGGGTCTCAGGCGGATAATTGCAAGGATTCGAGGCGTTTACCAGCGCAGGACCACGGCACCCCATGCCAGACCGCCGCCGATGGCCTCGGTGACCAGAAGATCGCCTTGCTTGATCTGGCCGCGTTGCTTGCCCACCGACAGGGCCAGCGGGATCGACGCGGCAGAGGTATTGCCATGATCCTGAACGGTGACGACCACGCGGTCCATCGAGATGTTCATTTTCTTGGCGGTGCCCTGAATGATGCGGATGTTGGCCTGGTGGGGCACGATCCAGTCGACATCTTCTGCGGTCACACCGGCGCGGTCCATCGCGGTTTGTGCGGTGGCGGCCAGTTTCTCGACAGCGTGGCGGAACACCTGATTGCCCTGCATCCGCAGGTAACCTGTGGTGCCGGTGCTGGAGCCGCCATCGACGTAGAGCAGATCCTTGTGACGCCCGTCCGAGTTCAGGTCGGTCGCCAGAATGCCGCGGTCGGCAGGGGTGCCGGTCCCTTCCTGGCCTTCCAGCAGCAGCGCACCCGCACCGTCGCCGAACAGCACACAGGTCCCCCGGTCGGTCCAGTCCATGATGCGGCTGAAGGTTTCCGAGCCGATGACCAGCACACGTTTGGCCTGACCCGAGGCGATCAGCGCGTTGGCGTTGGCCAGCGCATAGACAAACCCGGCGCAAACCGCCTGAACGTCAAAGGCAAAGCCCGAGGTCATGCCCAGACCGGCCTGCACCATCGTGGCGCTGGACGGAAAGGTCAGGTCGGCGGTCGACGTGGCCACGATGATGGCATCCACGTCCTGCGCGGAGCAGCCTGCATCGGCCAAGGCGGCTGTTGCGGCGGCCACGGCCATCGAAGAGGTGCTGTCACCTTCGCCCGCGAAATGGCGGTTTTCGATGCCCGAGCGCGCGCGAATCCATTCGTCAGAGGTGTCCAGCGTCTTTTCGAATTCGGCGTTCGGCACGACCCGTTCGGGCAAATAGTGGCCGACACCTGTGACCACGGCTCTGAGGGTCATGCGCTGTTTCCTTCTGTATTCTCGTCTTCTTGCGGCAGAACCGCAGCCACGCGCGCGGCAAGCTTGCTGTTGAAGCCCGACTGCGACAGTTGCGCGGCCAGCGTGATGGCTGCGGCCACGCCCAAAGCATCGGCGGACCCGTGGGATTTTACAACCGTGCCGTTCAAGCCCAGAAAAACACCGCCGTTTTTGCCACGCGGGTCGATCCGTTTTTGCAAGCGGCGCAGCGATGTCAGCGCCAGCAGAGAGGCGATGCGCGACAGGATCGTGTATTTGAACGCTTCTTTCAGCAGATCACCGATCAGTTTGGCGGTGCCTTCGCCGGTCTTGATCGCGACGTTGCCGGTAAAGCCGTCGGTCACGATCACATCGGCGATGTCGCCCTGAATGTCGCCGCCTTCGACGAACCCGACATAGTCGAAATCGGCGTTGCCCTGATAGTCGCGGATCAGTTCGTTGGCGTCTTTCAGTTCCTGCCGGCCCTTGTGGTCCTCGGTGCCGACATTCAGCAGGCCGACGCGGGGGCGAGGCAGGTTCATGCCGTTGCGGGCATAGGATGCGCCCATCAGCGCGTAGCGCAACAGGTCATCGGCGTCGGCGCGGATATCGGCGCCCACGTCCAGCATCACGTTAAACCCCTGCGGGTTGCGCGAGGGCCACAGCACCGCAATCGCGGGCCGGTTCACGCCGGGCAGCTTGCGCAGCCGGATCATCGACAACGCCATCAGCGCGCCGGTGTTGCCACAGCTGACCGCCACATCCGCCTTGCCGTCGCGCACCGATTCGATGGCCGACCACATGGACGTGTCCTTGCCGTGGCGCACGACCTGGCTGGGCTTGTCGTCCATCGTCACAACGCCGGTGGCGTCGATGATGGTACAGCGGCCTTCCAGGTTGCGACGTTTGGCGACGAGGTCGGTCAGGGTCGCAACGGGTCCATGCAGGATGAACTGTGTCTTGCGGTCCTTCTTGGCGAACAGACTAAGCCCGGCAACAACGGCTGCCGGGCCCTGATCGCCACCCATGGCGTCAACAGACAGAATGGTGGACTTGGCCGCGAAGCTTTTCTGGTCTTTGGAGACCGTCATAATGCGTGCCTGTCCTGTATGTCTGACTTAGGCTGCGTCTTCGTCCAGATCGATGTCGTCGGTCAGTGCGACGATTTCCTGATCGTCATAGTGACCGCAGGACGCGCAAATGTGGTGCGGGCGTTTCAGCTCGCCACAGTTGGGGCATTCGTTGGGGTTCGCTGCCGTCAGCGAATCGTGGGCGCGGCGGTTGTTGCGACGCGATTTCGATACTTTGTTCTGTTGAACAGCCATGTGCTCGGCCTTTTTGTCTGTGCGGCCCTGCGCAGTGCAGGGGGTGTCGGTTACGTTGGTGCATGCAGCGTTTGGCAGCGTTTAGAATGCGACGCTTGTCATGTCCAACCCTAAATTCCAAGAGGGCGGCAAAATACTGTGAATTCACCCGTGCGCAAGCCGATTCTTCACCGGTTCCATTGCACGGTTCTCAGTGGCCTTATTCAGTGTCGTCGTCAAGCTGACCGCGCAAGGCAGCCAGACCGGCAAAGGGGCGTGCGTCTTCGTCGGTCATCGGTTTCAGGCCGTCCTCGGTGAACACGGTCTGTTCCAGTTCGGCATCAGGCGCGCGCGGGTAAAGCGGCAGGTTCAGGCTCAGCGCCTCGACCATGACCACGGCGGGGTCGATCCATGCGCCCAGCGGCTCGGTGCGGTCGTCTTCGTCCATCTCGACTTCGACTTCGCCGTCGGGCGTGGTGAAGCTGTGCTGGAAAATTCTTTCAACCGGGGCGTCGATGCGGGTGGTGACGGGGGCAAGCGTCACGACGCAGGGCTGGACCACGGTCGCGCCAAGCTTGCCGGTCAGTTTCCAGTCGGCGCGGCCCATCGCCTCGATCTGGCCCTCAAAGCGCAGCTTGCGGAGCCCGGCCAGGCCCAGTTCGGTCGCAATCTCCTGCATCTGCTGTGCCTTGGGCAACAGCGCAAAGGGCTTGGGCGCGTTCTGTGGCAGGCTGGACACACGCAAGGCGGTCGGGGATGGTGGTGTCGCGGACATACGGTGAAGTCGCTTTCGTTTCTTGAACCGGAGGCATTCATTTAGTAAGCCTGACGCAAAGCCGCAACCACAAGGCCACAGAAGGGCAGACAATGGGAACACGTTCCATCATTCGGATCACGGGCATTGGCCTGTTGTGCCTGACCTTGGGGGCTTGCACGCCAAGCTATCGCAATCACGGCTATATGCCACCCGAGGACGAATTGAGCCAGATCGTTGTCGGTGTCGACACCCGTGCCAGCGTCGAGGAAACCGTCGGACCTCCGGGGGCCAGCGGTGTCGTGAACGGCGGCGGGTACTATTACGTGCGCAGCCGCATGCGGACCTTCGCCTTCCGCGCGCCCGACGAGATTGACCGCCAGGTGCTGGCGATCAGCTTTGACAGCGCGGGCGTGGTCAGCAACATCGAAACCTTCGGTCTTGAAAAAGGTCAGGTTGTGCCGCTGACGCGCCGTGTCAGTGACAGCGCCGTCAGCAACAAGACATTCCTGCGGCAGCTGCTGGGCAACATCGGGCGCATCGGTCCGTCCGGGTTGGGCGGCTGACCCGTGGCAAGCCGCCACGACAGGTGGAGGCTTGCATGATCTCATTGCAACGGGGCCGTTATTCCGCCAGCGCCGCAACCGGACCCGAGCCGGTTGCGCAGGCTCAGGCCTTGCGCGCGCTGTGCTTTGGCAAGGATGCGGATGCCGACGACTTCGACGCGCTGTGCACCCATATCCTGATCCATGCGGTGGACACCGGCCAGCTGGTCGCCTGCTTTCGCATGTTGCCGCTGACCGGCTCCGAGATATCGCGCAGCTATTCGGCGCAGTATTACGAGCTGAGCGGGCTGGCTTCTTTCGAGGGCAAGATGGTCGAGATGGGACGCTTTTGCGTGCATCCCGATTGCCATGACCCCGACGTGCTGCGTGTGGCCTGGGGCGCGATGACCGCCTATGTGGACCGCGAAGGCGTCGAGATGCTGTTCGGCTGCTCGTCCTTTGCGGGCACTGAAACGGCCGAGTACCTGGACGCCTTTGCCATGCTCAAGGCCCGCCACCTGGCGCCGAAACGCTGGTTGCCGCGGGTCAAGGCGCCGGATGTGTTCCGCTTTGCCGCCAAGCTGCGGCGCAAGCCGGACCTGAAAAAGGCGATGCTGCGGATGCCGCCCTTGCTCAAGACCTATCTGTTGATGGGCGGTTGGGTCAGCGATCATGCGGTGGTGGACCGGCAGATGAACACGCTGCATGTCTTTACCGGTGTCGAGATCGGGGCGATTCCCCCCGCGCGCAAGAAACTGCTGCGGGCGGTGGCGGGGTAGGACGGGACCGAGAGACAATAAGACCGAGGGGCCGGCACCCAGATTGATAAGACCGAGGGGCCAGCCCCTCGGGCTCCCCGGAGTTTATCTGGCAAGATGAAGGGGCGAGAGCAGTTATTTTCTGCGCCATGCGCGCTGCCCGTTGACCGCGACACGGGCTGCACATAGATGGCTGCCATGGCACGTATACCCCTTTTGCAACTGAATGAAATTTCTCTGACCTTCGGAGGCGATCCGGTGTTCGAGAACCTGTCGATGATCGTCCAGCCGGGCGACCGCCTGGCGCTGGTCGGGCGCAACGGCTCGGGCAAGTCGACCTTGATGAAGGTTGCGGGCGGTCTGGTCGAACCCGACAAGGGCGAGGTCATCGCAGGCCCCGGCGTGACCGTCGGCTATATGGAGCAGGACCCGGACCTGTCGGGCTATGCCACATTGGGCGATTTCGCATCTGCCACGCTGCACGAGGGCGAGTTGTACAAGGTGGAACGCGCAGGCGAGGGGTTGAAGTTTGACCCTGCACGCGCGGTCGAGACCGCATCGGGCGGAGAACGGCGGCGCGCGGCGCTGGCACGGCTGATGGCGGAAGAGCCGGAGCTGATGCTGCTGGACGAGCCGACCAACCACCTGGACATCGAGGCGATCGGCTGGCTGGAAAACGAGTTGAAGCAGACCCGTGCGGGGTTCATGATCATCAGCCACGACCGTGCGTTCCTGCGTGCGTTGACGCGGGCGACGATGTGGATCGACCGCGGCGTTGTGCGCCGTCAGGAGAAGGGCTTTGAGCACTTCGAGGAATGGCGCGACAAGGTCTGGGAAGACGAGGACATGCAGCGCCACAAGCTGAACCGCAAGATCAAGGCCGAGGCCCGTTGGGCGGTCGAAGGCATCAGCGCGCGGCGCAAGCGCAACCAGGGCCGTGTGCGTGCCCTGGGCGAATTGCGCGCCGAGCGGGCGTCGCAGATCAACCGTCAGGGTGCCGCCGCGATGGCGCTGGATGCGGGCACCAAATCAGGCCGCAAGGTGATCGAAGCGGAAGGCATTACAAAGGTTTACGGGGACAAGGTGATCCTGAACCCCTTTGACATCACCGTCATGCGTGGCGACCGGATTGCGCTGGTCGGCCCCAACGGCGTGGGGAAAACCACGCTTTTGAACATGATGATCGGCAAGGAAACACCGGACAGCGGCACGATCAAGCTGGGCACCAATCTGGAGATTGCCCTGTTCGATCAGGCGCGCGCGCAGTTGGACCCGGACATGAGCCTGTGGGATTCGCTGACCGGCGATCCCGACATGCGCGTCAGCGGCAAGGCGGATCAGGTCATGGTACGTGGCACGCCGAAACATGTGATCGGCTACCTCAAGGAATTCCTGTTCGACGAAGCACAAGCGCGTGCGCCGGTGCGGTCGCTGTCAGGCGGGGAAAAGGCGCGGCTGCTGCTGGCCAAGATCATGGCCAAGCCCAGCAACATGCTGGTGCTGGACGAACCGACCAACGATCTGGACGTGGAAACGCTGGACCTGTTGCAGGATTTGCTGGGCCAATACGATGGCACCGTGCTGTTGGTCAGCCACGACCGCGACTTTCTGGACCGTGTGGCGGTGACCACCATCGCGTTGGAAGGCAAGGGCAAGGCAACCGTTTATGCGGGCGGCTGGTCGGATTACATGGCGCAGCGGGATCAGGATGATTTCGCAGACAGCGTGGTGAAATCCCGCCAGACAACCGCGCGCGAGACTGCGGCAGCCACGGCGGCTCCTGCGAAATCGGGGCTCAGCTTTACCGAAAAACACCGGCTTGAGGCGCTGCCCAAGGAAATCGCGCGCCTTGAGGCCGAGATTGCCAAGCTCGAAGAGCTGATGAGCGATCCAGAACTTTTCACCCGCGAGCCTGTGAAGTTCCAGAAGGCCACCGATGCCCTGGTTGCACGGCACGAAAAGCTGCAGGAAGCCGAGGAAGAGTGGCTGTTGCTGGAAGAAAAAGCGGACGCCTAACGGGGTCTTGCGGGGTTTCCGGTCACGATGGCACCCGGTGCCACGTCACGGGTGACCACGCTGCCCGCGCCGACGATAGCGCCGTTGCCAATGGTGACGCCGGGCAGGATCAGCGCCGCCGCACCGATCCAGACATCTGAACCGATGGTGACGGGCAGGGCGCGTTCCAGCCCCTCGCGGCGCTTGGCCGCGTCGCGGTGGTGGTCGGCGCACAGGATCTGGGTCTTGGGTCCGATCAGCGTGTGATCCCCGATTGTCACCTGCGCACTGTCCAGAATCACGCAGCCCGCATTCAGATAGACAAAATCGCCAAGCGAGGTGTTGCATCCGTAGGCGCAGTGAAATTGCCCTTCGATCATGCAATCCTGCCCATGCGCCGCAAACAGGGTGCGCAGCGGTGCGCTTAACCCGCGCCGTCCGATCGCAGGCAGTGCGTTGTGGGCATCACAGGCCTGTGCCGCAGCGTTGCGCAGGGATTCCAGTTCGGCATCAAGGCAACTGTACCAGTCACCGGCGGCCATTTTTTCGCGTTCTGTAAGCATCGGCGCATTTGAACGGTGCGCACGGACAGGTCAAGGGATCATCGCCTTGCGGTCCAGCCACGTCAGCCTGCGCAAGGGCCGCAACGGGGACCAGTGCACCCAGGTGCCGCCCAGGGGCACGACATCCGCGCCGGTGCCCAGTTTGAAACGGGCCAGACCGGCGTTCCGCTGGGTTTCAACCAGCCCGAGGTCCAGCCAATCGTGTCCGTGGTCCGCGCACCAGCGCATCGCGGTCCACATCAGCAACGTGTGCGCCGAGGCGGCGCGTCCGGCAGTGGTGGTGTGGCCGATGTGATAGGTGGCGGTGGTGCCATGACGCAGGATCAGCAGGGCGGCGACCGGATCGGCCCCCTGAAACGCCTCGAACAGGATCGCGGCACGTGGGGTGGTGGCGGCAAAGCCCAGCGTCAGCGGCACGGGCCAGTTGCTGTAACCGCGTGCGCGCTGTTGCGCGGTGTCCGCTTGCAACAGCCAGTGGTCGCTGCGCCATGGCAGCGGATGATGGCGCACCTGTAGCCCTGCCTTTTCACCATGTTTCAAGCGGTTGCGCCATTTCTGGTGCAGCTTGGCGCGCATCGCGTCGCTGTCGGGTTGCAAGGCCAGAATTGCCTGGCGCGCGGGGCTGACCAGCGGCAACGCGCCCTGTGCCGACAGGTCCGTAGGCCGCGCAGGCGACATCAACAGCGGCGCGCGGGTGATCTCGCGGGCCAGTGACAGCGTCAGGGCCGGATCGGGCAGCGCGGCCCGTGGCAGCATCGCGACAGGCAGGCCCGCAACCTTGCGGCGCAACATCAGCGTGCCACAGGTCAGGCGCACGGGACGTTGCCCGCAGGCGCGCAAGGCCGCCTCGAAGGCGGCGGATTGCATCAGGGGGGTGGGGCACAGGGGCGGAGCACAATCAAACATGCCGCCATTAACCAGATGGAAACTTAACGCGGGATTAATGGGGCCATGAAGAAATCAGTCTACGGCGTCACCGCCACCGCCCCGCGTATCACAAGAACCGCCGCCATTTTACTGGCGACGGGTTTGTCGATCCCGACTTTTGCGATTCTGACCCTGGTGGAGGCGCTTTTGTTTTAGCCCAGTTGCACCAACGCGTGGCGTTTCTTGCCCGCGCTCAGCTTGATCGGGGAGGACAGTGCGCCCGCGTCGATCATCAGGCCCGCATCGGTCAGCGGCGCATCGTCCAGACGGGCACCGTTTTCGGAAATCAGGCGCTTGGCCTCTTTGCCCGAACCGGCCAGTCCCGATTTGACGATCAGTTGCACGATGGAGATGCCATCGCCCAGCTCGTCGCGCGTCAGGGTCAGGGTGGGCAGGTCATCGCCCACGCCGCCCTTTTCGAACACTTCGCGGGCGGTGTCTGCTGCCGCCTTGGCCGCCGCCGCGCCGTGCAGCAGCGTGGTGATTTCCGTGGCCAGCAGCGCCTTGGCCGCGTTGATCTCGGCCCCTTGCAACGCGCCCAGACGGTCGCATTCGTCGACGGGCAGCTCGGTGTACAGCTTCAGGAACCGGCCTACGTCGGCATCGGTGGTGTTGCGCCAGAATTGCCAGAATTCATAAGGCGACAGCATATCGCCGTTCAGCCAGACGGCGCCGCCTGCAGTTTTGCCCATCTTCTTGCCGTCGCTGGTGGTCAACAGCGGCGAGGTCAGGCCATAAACTTCGCCGTCGATCACGCGACGGGTCAGGTCGATCCCGTTGACGATATTGCCCCACTGGTCGCTGCCGCCCATCTGCAACACACAGCCGTAGCGACGGTGAAGCTCCATAAAATCATAGGCTTGCAGGATCATGTAGTTGAATTCAAGGAACGACAGCGATTGCTCGCGGTCCAGCCGCGACTTGACGCTTTCGAACGACAGCATCCGGTTGATCGAGAAGTGCCGCCCGATGTCGCGCAGGAAATCGAGGTAGTTCAACCCGTCCAGCCATTCGGCGTTGTTCAGCATCATCGCAGCATTCTGCGCGCCGCTGTCATAGTCGATGTAGGCCGCGAAAACCTTGCGGATGCCTGCGATGTTCTCGTCGATCTGCTCGGGGCCCAGCAGCGGGCGTTCGTCCGCGCGGAACGACGGGTCGCCCACCTTGGTGGTGCCGCCGCCCATCAGGGTGATCGGCTGGTGGCCGGTTTTCTGGAACCAGCGCAGCATCATGATCTGGATCAGCGAGCCCACGTGCAACGACTTGGCCGTCGCGTCAAACCCGATATAAGCGGCGCGTGTTCCGCTCATCAGGGCGTCATCCAGCCCTTGATAGTCGGTGCAGTCGGCGACAAAGCCGCGCTGTTGCATGACGTTGAGAAATTCGGAACGGGGTTTGTACGACATGTGACTTGTCCTATGACATCTGTGCGGGGCACTCTATAGGGGCCTAAAGGGCAAAGGAAAAGACCGATGAACAAGGTCAGGCAGGCAGGCGTACCGATAAGGGCACTGGGCGCGATGAGCGGCACGTCGCTGGACGGGGTCGACGCGGCGGTGGTCGAGACGGATGGCGTCACGATCACAGGCTTTGGCGAAAGCGGATACAGGCCCTATACGGATGCCGAACAGCGGGTGATTGCCGCCGCTTTGGGGCGCTGGGAGGGTGCCGAGGTTGAGGCCGCGACGCAGGTGATTCAGGACGCCCATGCCGAAGCGCTGGCGGATTACCAGGACGTTGATCTGGTCGGTTTTCACGGCCAGACGCTGGCCCATGCGCCGCGCACGCGCGGCACGTTGCAGGTTGGCGACGGCGCTGCGTTGGCGGCCAGTCTGGGCGTGCCTGTGGTCTGGGATTTTCGCAGCGCCGATGTGGAAATGGGCGGCGAGGGGGCACCGTTGGCGCCGTTTTTCCATTTCGCTTGTGCCAAATACCTGAACCGCGACGCACCTGTGGCATTCCTGAACCTGGGTGGCGTGGGCAACATCAGCTTTGTCGATCCGCGGTTCGACAGGCCAGATGCGCCGGGGGCCTTGCTGGCCTTTGACACCGGGCCTGCGAACGCGCCGCTGAACGATCTGATGATGGCGCGCTTGGGCAAAAGCTATGATCAGGACGGCAAGGTCGCGCGCAGGGGCGATGTGGCGACAGGCGCGCTTGAGCTGTTTCTGGCAGAGCCCTATTTTGCACGCATCCCGCCCAAGTCGCTGGATCGCAATGATTTCTCTGAAATGATCGCGTTGGTGGGCGAGCTGTCCGATGCCGATGCCGCCGCCACCCTGACCGCCATGGCCGCCGCCGGCGTGGCCGAGGCGATGCAGCATTGCCCCGAACCGCCCAGCGAGGTTCTGGTGACAGGCGGCGGGCGCAAGAACCCGGTGTTGATGCAGATGTTGTCGGTGTCGCTGGACTGTCCCGTGCGCCCCGTCGAGGACGTGGGGCTGGACGGTGACATGCTGGAAGCGCAGGCATTCGCCTATCTCGCGGTGCGCGTGGCGCGACGTTTGCCGACATCCTGTCCCGGCACGACGGGCGTGCGGGCGGCGGTGGCAGGCGGGACGCTCAGCTTTCCCGGTTAAACTGCGTCCGGAATGTCGAAATCCGGCGGGGCCAGCGTGAAGCCTTCGAACCGGAACCCTGGCGATACGGTGCAGGACACCAGCGTGTGCCCGCCGGTGCTGCGCGCCGATTGCCAGTGATCCTGTGGCACGATGACCTGCGGTGCGCCGGCACTCAGGTCGGGGGTCAGCAGATGGGTCACCGCAGGGCCTGCATCCGTGGCCGACAGGCGCAGTTCCAGCGGCGCGCCCGCGTGATAGAGCCAGATCTCGGTCGCATCCACCCGGTGCCAATGGCTGCGCTCGCCCGCTTGTAGCAGGAAATAGATGCAGGTGCCGCTGGGGCGCCCATCGCCATCGGCCACCCAGGTCTGGCGGTAATGACCGCCTTCGGGGTGGGGCGTCAGGTTCAGGTGGGCGATGATCTCTTGCGGTGTCATGCCAAGAGTTTAGGGTGCGGCGCGAACAGGGCCAAGAGGTGATCCATGAAAGTTGTCGTTGTCGGAGCAGGGATTATCGGTGCGTCGGTGGCCTATCAACTGGCCAAGGCCGGCGCGCAGGTGACGGTGATCGACGGCGCGGGCGTGGCGGCGGGGGCGACGGGCCGGTCCTTTGGCTGGATCAACGCCAGTTTTCACGCCGATGCGGCGCATTTCCGGCTGAGGGCGGAAAGCATGGCGGCCTATCACCGGTTGATCGAACAGATGGATATGGCCCCTGTGCGCTGGACCGGCTGTTTGTGCTGGGACGGGCATGGCACCGCGCTCGAGACGCAGGCGGCGGAACTGGACGCTCTGGGCTATGAGGTCGAGATCATCGACCGTGCAGGTTTCGCTGCGCGCGAACCGCATGTGGCCAACCCGCCGGAGCAGGCCCTGGCCTTTGACACGGAAGGCGTGGCCGAGACCGCACCGATGGCGCAGACACTGATGAACGCGGCGACCGCGCTGGGGGCGCAGGTGCTGCTGGGTGTGGCGGTGCAGGGTATAGAGACCCAAGGTGACACGGTCACTGGTGTGCGGATCGAGCAGGGTGTGATTCCCGCCGACCGCGTGGTGATCTGCGGCGGCACCGGCAGCCCCGCGGTGCTGAGCAGCGTCGGTGTCACCCTGCCGATGCTCAAGCGTCCCGGTCTGCTGTTGCGCAGCGCCCCCGTGGCTCCCGTGCTGAGCCATGTCATGGCCGCACCGGGGCAGGAGTTCCGTCAGGATGCGTCGGGCCGCATCATCGCGCCGACCTCGGCCAACCATCAATCCGACAATCTGGAACACGTGTCCGAACGCCCCGATGTGCTGGCAGAGGCCACCATGGCCCGGCTTCAGGCGCTGTTGCCCGAGGTGGCCTTGCGTTGGGAACAGGTGACCCAGGCCATGCGCCCGGTGCCGCAGGACGGGTTGCCGGTGATGGGGCCGTGCGGGCCTGCGGGGCTGCATATGGCGGTGATGCATTCGGGAATCACGCTGGCGCCCCTGGCCGGTGAACTGGTGGCTGCGGGCGTGTTGGATCAACCGCTGAGCAATCACCAAAGCGATCTGATCGCACCCTACGCGCCGCAACGGTTCCAAAGTTGACTTGATGCGGACAGGTTGAGCACAGGGTCATATTTTCGACCAAAAGTTGCGGTAGCAAATCCCTGATTTTTCGTCTTGGGTGGTCTGGGTAACTATTATAGATGCGCGATAAAACCTGCCTACAAACTGTCCTTTTGCGAGGGTCTGTTTGTGGTTATCCGGTAACTGGTTGTGGCATCAAGAACTTCATATTAGTCATCAAAATGAGACTTCCCCAGGGGGTGCTGTCCCTGTCCGGGAACGGTTCAAGTGAGATTTAGTTTAGGAACGCGGTATTTTTAGCAGGGTCTTTCAATGCATTAAGCTTGATGCAACCTTGCCGGCTGTCCAGCTGGTGGGGGCGACGTGTCTTGTGGTGTACCTGGTTGTCTTATGGGCGCGCGGGCACAGGGGATTGCCCGGCCACCGGTGGTTTATCCTGACCAACCTGGGCATGCTGGGCTGGCTGGTTTCGATCGCGATGGAACTGTCCGTTCCGACGCAGGCCTGCAAGGTCCTCTGGGCCGAACTGGCCTGGCCGTTCATCGTGCTGATGCCGACGGCCTGGTCCTTTTTCCTCTACGAATTCGCTCTGACCCGAAAGGTTGCGCGGATCGCTGCGATTGCGGGCGTGGTTGTCCATCCGCTGTTCATACTGGTGGCGGCCACGACCAATGGTTTCCACGGCTTGCTGTATGGTGCGAACACGCGGCTGGTGGTTCGGGGCGACACGTCCTTTGTCATCTATGACCACGGGCCACTGTATTTCCTGGCGATCACCTTTCTCTATACGATCATTCTGGCCAGCTGCGTGATCGCGGCGCGCGCGGTGCGGCAGGCCAATCCTGCGGTCAAGGGCTTCTTCAAAAAGCTGTTCTTTGCCACGGCGGTGCCGATCGGGTTCAGCATCTCTTATGACACCTTCGGTTTCATGGTGTTCGGCATGGACCCCACACCGTTTTCCTTTGCCATTTCGATCAGCCTTGTCGGCTGGATGATCATCGACAACCGCTGGGTCGACGTGACCGCGATTGCGCGTGATCTGCTGTACTACAACTCGCGCGAACTGATTTTCGTAATGGATGCGAACGGTCACCTGCTGGAGACGAACCATTCGGCAAAACAACTGATGCGCGATCAGGGGATTGCCAAAGGCGCTGTGTCCGAGATCGACGGCATGGGCCGTGTGTTCCAGATCCTGGCCGAAAGGCAGGAATTGCCCGAGACGCTCGAGGTTGAAAATGGCGGGCGTCATTTTGTGCCGCGCGTCTATCCGATGTCATTGGGCCGGGGGCAGCGGCTGTTGGGGTGGGCGGTGTCCTTTATCGATGTCACGGTCCAGAAGGCTGCCGCCGAACGTGCCATCAAGTCGGAACGCTTGCAGAGCCAGTTCCTGTCCACCGTGAGCCACGAACTGCGCACACCGCTGACGGTGATCAACGGATCGCTGCAGCTGCTTTCGCACAACCGGGGGAACACCTCGCCTGAACAGGCAGACCGGCTGCTGGAACTTGCGACCAAGAATGCGGCCACGCTGGCCAAGCTGGTCAACGATCTGCTGGAAACACAGCGGTTGGAAAGCTCGGATTTGCAGTTGAAGCTCGAGCTTTGCAATCTGGACGAGATTGTTTCGGACGCGGTCGACGGGATGGAGACCTATCTGCCCGAGAAGGATGTCAAAATCCTGTACAAGAGACAGGTTCAGACCGTGCGCACGCTGGCCGATGCGGATCGTCTGCAACAGGTGATTGTGAATGTCCTGTCCAATGCGGTGAAATTTTCCAAGCCGCACAGCTATGTCGAGGTGGACCTGTCGGTCGTGGCGGGCCTGGCTTATGTCACGATAAAGGACACGGGTGCCGGAATTCCGCCGGGATCCGAGGAATCCGTCTTTGGGCGCTTTACCCAGGTCGATGCCACAGACACGAAAACCTTTTATGGCAGCGGTCTGGGTATGCATATTTCGAAACAGCTGATGGCGCGCCACGGGGGCAACATTCACTACGTCAGCGAATTGGGCGTGGGGTCCACGTTTACCGTGACGATCCCGGTGCATCACAACACTGCGGGATAGGTGTCCTGCCTAAAGCGGATGGTCGTAAAAGCGCAGGATCGGGGCGAATTCCGGGTCCGGGTCATAGAACGGCGCGCAAGGCGCAAAGCCCAGGGCCTCGTAGAGCGCGATCGCTTCGGTCAGCATATACATCGTGTCCAGCACCATGCGGTCGTACCCATCAGCGCGGGCGCGCTGCATTGCGGCGCGCATCAGCGCCTTGCCCGCACCATGCCCGCGCGCGCTGTCGCTGACAAAGACGCGTTTGATCTCGCAGGTGGAGGGCAGGGACAGCGGATAATACATCGCACAGCCCACGACAGCGCCGTCCAGATCGGCCAGCAGGATGTCACCCGCAGGCCGGGCATGGATGCGCGGCAGATCGTCGATCAGCGCGCCGTAGCTGTCATTGGCATAATAGGTGTCCACAATCGCCGGCGTCGCGGCACAGCGCGCCGCCAGCAGATCGCGGTAGCCCCAGCACAGGCGCGTCAACGCCTGTGCGTCCTCCGGAAACCGGGCGGGGCGGATGGTCAGGGGCATCAGCGCAAGATGCTGCGGCCCGCGTATTCGGCGGTTTCGCCCAATGCTTCTTCGATTCGGATCAGCTGGTTGTATTTCGCCAGCCGGTCCGAACGCGCCAGCGACCCGGTCTTGATCTGACCGCAGTTGGTGGCAACCGCCAGATCGGCGATGGTCGCATCCTCGGTCTCGCCCGAGCGGTGGGACATCACGTTGGTGTACCCGGCACGGTGGGCCATATCGACGGCCTTCAGCGTTTCGGTCAGGGTGCCGATCTGGTTGACCTTGACCAGCATCGAGTTGGCGCAACCGCGTGCGATGCCGTCGGCCAGACGCACAGGGTTGGTCACGAACAGGTCGTCACCGACCAGCTGCACCTTGTTGCCCAGTGCCTCGGTCAGGGCCTTCCAGCCGTCCCAATCATCTTCGGACATGCCATCCTCGATCGAGATGATCGGATAGTCGTTCACCAGCGCCGACAGATAGGCCACGTTTTCGTCCGAGGTCAGCGATTTGCCCTCGCCGGAGAGTTCGTACTTGCCATCGCGGTAGTATTCGGTCGCCGCACAGTCCAGCGCCAGGTAGATGTCTTCGCCCGGTTTGTAGCCTGCTTTTTCAATCGACTTCAGGATGAAATCCAACGCGTCGCGCGACGAACTGATGTTGGGGGCAAAGCCGCCTTCGTCACCGATACCGGTGGACAGGCCCTTGGCCGACAGCTCTTTTTTCAGGGTGTGGAACACTTCGGCGCCCATGCGGACCGCGTCGCGGATGCTGGTGGCGGCCACCGGCATGATCATGAATTCCTGAATGTCGATGGGGTTGTCCGCATGTTCGCCGCCGTTGATGATGTTCATCATCGGAACCGGCAGGATCCGTGCCGAGGTGCCGCCGACGTAGCGGTAGAGAGGTTGCGAACAATAATCCGCCGCCGCCTTGGCCGCAGCCAGCGACACGCCCAGAATGGCATTTGCGCCCAGACGGCTTTTGTTGTCGGTGCCGTCCAGTTCAATCATGATCTCGTCGATCTCGACCTGTTCGGTGGCGTCGATGCCCACCAGCGCCTCGGCGATCTCGCCGTTGACGGCAGCGCAGGCTTCCAGCACGCCCTTGCCCATGTAACGCGCCTTGTCGCCGTCACGCTTTTCGACCGCCTCATAGGCGCCCGTGGACGCGCCCGATGGCACGGCGGCGCGGCCCATTGTGCCGTCTTCCAGGATCACGTCGACTTCGACGGTGGGGTTGCCACGGCTGTCGAGGATCTCGCGGGCGTGAATGTCTATGATGGTGCTCATTGGGAAATGTCCTTTGTGCTGGGCTCGGCAGCCTCATAACTTGGGTCGATCCGCAGGGGAAGGGGTGTGATGGGGCCGGAGGTGGATTTGCGGCCCGTCCGGCGTTCACGCCAGACGGTGTAAATGCCCGATGCGACGATGATCGCAGCGCCCACAAAGGTCAGCAGGTCGACGCTTTCCGAGAAGACAAGGATGCTGATGAACAGCGCAAACACCAGCCGCGAATAGCGGAAGGGGGTGACAAAGCTGATCTCGCCCACGCGCATGGCGGCAACGATCCCATAATAGGAGACCACGCCAAAGGCGACGGCACCCGCCATCAGCAACCAATGCATCGGCTCGGGGCGGATCAGGGGGGTGCCACTGACCACCAACAGGATGGCACCCGTGGGGATCAATGTCAGAAAAGCCAGAAAACTCAGTTGCATGGAGGAGGTTGTCGCAGGCACACGGCGCGTCGCCAGATCGCGGATGGCCAAACCGATCACCCCTTGCAAGGCAAACAATGACAGCACGTCAAAGCCCTCCAGACCGGGGCGGATCACCAGCAACACACCGGCGAACCCGACCAGAATTGCAGTCCAGCGCCGCCAGCCCACGGGATCGCCCAGAAACAGCGCAGCCCCCAGCGTGACGACCAGCGGCGTGGCCTGAAGGATCGCCGAGGCGGTGGACAAGGGGATCAGTGCAATGGCCAGGATAAAGCCCAGGGTGCCAAAGAGTTCACCCGCATTGCGCAGCAACACCGGACCGGACAGGGCAGCACGTGGAAACAGCGCCTGATCCTGCGCGCGCACCAGCACGGCAAAGATCGCAGCCGCGCCGATTCCCAGCAGGCCCATGATCTGACCGACCGGCATGTCCTCTGCCAACAGCTTGATAAAGCTGTCCTCGATGGCAAAGCCCAGCATCGCCAGAACCATGATCAATGCGCCACGTAAGTTGTCCATGCCCGTCCTCATTCTTGTGTTGTCGCGGGGATGGGGATAATCGGGCGCAGTTGCAAGGCGCAAAAGTAACGGCTCGCGTGAACTTTTTGCTGCACTGCGGCGTTAAGGCAGGAAACCGCACAAAGGCATCTGTGGTGGGTATAAAACGACACGTTCGCAAGTTGGCCTTGGGCGCTCGTCTGGGTGTGATGCAGGCAGCACCTGCGCGGCTTTTGCTTTTTGGCTATGTCTCTTACATGCTTGTGGGCTGGGCGCTGCTCTCGCTGCCGGTGTCGCAGATCCAGCCGGTCGCGGCGATCGATACGCTGTTCACCGCCGTGTCAGCCGTGTCCACCACGGGACTGGCCACGGTGTCGGTCGGTGGCAGTTTCAGCCCTTTCGGCGAAGTGGTGATGCTGGCGCTGATTCAGGCGGGTGGTCTGGGCTATATGACCATCGGGTCCTTCGCGGTGCTGTCGGTCTATCACCGTCTGGGACGGATGCGCACGCATACGGTCCGTCAGGCGTTCAACCTGCCCGAAGGCATCTCTCCGGTGATGTTCCTGCGCTCTGTCGTGTGGTTCACGCTGATTTGCGAAGGGATCGGCGCGCTGGCGCTGTTCTTGATGTTCCACCACGCGGGCGTGCCCAATGCGCTGTGGATGGCCGTTTTCCACAGTATATCAGCGTTTTGCACGGCGGGATTCAGCCTGTTCGACAACTCGCTCGAGATGTTCCACGACCATGTGGGGATCAATCTGGCGATCTCGATCCTCAGCCTGTTGGGTGCCATGGGGTTCCTGATCATCGTCGACGGCTGGCGCGCTTTGATGGGGCGCGAGCGGGTGCTGGGGTTCACGTCCAAGGTGATCGTGCGCATGACCATGGTGTTTCTGGGGCTGGGCACGCTGATCCTGTTTGTGACCGAACCGGAACTGGCCCCGCTGCCGCCGGACGACCGGCTGATGGCGGCGTTTTTCCAGACCATGTCGGCCAGCACCACGGTGGGGTTCAACACGGTGTCGATCACGGGCATGTCGCAGGCTGTGCTGATGGTCCTGATGGGGCTGATGGTGGTCGGCGCGTCACCTGCGGGCACCGGGGGCGGATTGAAAACGACCTCGTTCGCGGCGCTGCTGGGGTTGGTGCGCTCGACGCTGAAGAACCGCGAGGCGGTGCGGTTCTTCAAGCGCCGCGTGTCGGATGAAAAGCTGAACATGGCCACCGCGTCGCTGGCCTATTACGCGGGGCTGTGCGGGCTGGCGATGTTCCTGCTGTTGCTGACGGATTCGGGCCAGACATTCGAGTCGCTGCTGTTCGAGGCAACCTCGGCCATGGGCACCGTGGGGCTGAGCACCGGCATCACCAGCGATCTGTCCGATCTGGGCAAGCTGATCGTGATCGTGCTGATGACGGCGGGGCGCGTTGGCATCCTGACATTCGGCATAGCATTGGCCGCCCATGACGAAAGCCGTGCGGAAGAGCAGGATGACAATCTGGTTCTGTAAGCCTTAGGGCACTGACCCTAGGCTTGCAGGCGGATCATCAACTGGTTGCCGTCCTTGCGTGTCTCGATCTCGGTGATGTCGCGCACCAGCGCGCTCAGCTTTGAGTGGCCATAGGTGCGCGTGTCGAAATCGGGGTGCGACGACTGGATCGTCTGGCCGATCTGGCCCAGCGAATACCATTCGTCCTCGCGCTCGATCTTTTCCATCGCGGCTTCGATCAGGGGCAGGGCATCGCGGGATTTTTCGCGCATGGCGGGGGCAGGGCCCTCGTCGCTGGGACCAAGGTTCTCGATAAAGATGAACCGGTTGCACACATTGCGCAGCGCCTCGGGCGTTTTCTTCTCACCGATGCCGATCACGGTCAGACCGTCCTCGCGCAGGCGGTTGGCCAGCGATGTGAAATCGCTGTCCGAGGACACCAGCACAAAGCCGTCAAAGCGGCGGGTGTGCAGGATGTCCATCGCATCAATCACCAGACCGATGTCACTGGCGTTCTTGCCGGAGGTGTTCGCGGTTTCCTGATGTGCCACCAGACCCAGCGACAGCACATGTTCTGACCAGTTGCGCAGACGGCCCGACGACCAGTCGCCATAGACACGACGCAGGGCCGGTTCGCCAATGGTGGTTACTTCGCGCAGGATGGCGGCGGCGTGTTTGGCCGGCACGTTGTCGGCGTCAATCAACACGGCAAGAAGCGGGCGGTCGCGGTCAACGGGCATAAGGGGTCCAATTCCTGAGGTGGCTGTCAGCTCTGTAGCAGCCTGTAGGTTAACGGCACATCACCTGTGCCGGTTCCGCCTACTTCTTCAGCGGCACGCCGTAAAGCTCAAGCCTGTGGCCGCGCAGCTCAAAGCCCAGCTTGGCAGCGATCCGCTCTTGCAACTCTTCGATCTCGTCGTCGACGAATTCGATCACCTCGCCCGACTGCATGTCGATCAGGTGGTCGTGGTGGTCGCGTTCCGCATCTTCATAGCGCGCACGCCCGTCGCCGAACTCCAGCTTGTCCAGTATGCCCGCCTCTTCGAACAGTTTGACGGTGCGATAGACCGTGGCAATGGAAATCCCTGCATCAATGGCAGAGGCGCGGGCATAAAGCTGTTCGACATCGGGGTGGTCATCGCTGTCTTGCAGCACTTGCGCGATCACGCGGCGTTGGCCGGTCACGCGCAGGCCTTTGGTTTCACAACGGGCGATGATCGGCTGGCTCATAGGGGTCTCCGGGTCGTGTTGCCGCGTTGGGCGTTGTGGGCCATTGGGACCTTTGTGTAACTTTGTTTGCCCAAAGGGGCCAGAGGCAAGGTTGACTTATCCCCCGTAAACCGCCATGTGCCCCTCAGGCGTTACCGTCTGCCGCGTGAGCAGAGACAGGAAAGAGCGGGATCACACCCGCCGACCGTACCCTTGGGATAAGGGGAGGTCAGGACCAGCGGACGCCCATCTGTTCCCGATATCACGCATGGGGCAACGCGACCGGACGGGGCGTTGGCATGTGGCCTGCGCTCGCTGATTTTCCGGCCGCCCACCTCAATGTGATGCCGTGCGCCTTTGCGTGCGGCCAAGGATATGACATGAGCGATTTCGATATGATGGACCTGCCTTCCGAGCTGGTCAAAAAACTGGCGGAAATGGGTCTGAAAGACCCGACGCCGATCCAACGCCAAGCCATCCCGCACGCCCTGAACGGGCGCGACGTGATGGGGCTGGCACAGACCGGCACCGGCAAGACAGCCGCCTTTGGCGTGCCGCTGGTCGCCCAGATGCTGCAAATGACGGGCCGCCCGAACCCGCGCACCGTGCGCGGTCTGGTGCTGGCACCGACGCGTGAACTTGCCAACCAGATCATGGAAAACCTCAAGGGCTTCTGCGCGGGCACACCGCTCAAGGCGCAGATGGTTGTCGGCGGCATGTCGATCAACCCGCAGATCAAGCGGCTGGAACGCGGTGTCGACCTGCTGGTCGCCACGCCGGGCCGTCTGCTGGACCTGATGGACCGCCGCGCGGTGGACCTGCGCGAAACCACCTTCCTCGTGTTGGACGAAGCCGACCAGATGCTGGACATGGGCTTTATCCACGACCTGCGCAAGATCGCGGCCGTGCTGCCCAAGGAACGCCAGACCATGTTGTTCTCGGCCACCATGCCGAAACTGATGAACGAGATTGCCAACAGCTATCTCAACAGCCCGATCCGCATCGAAGTGAACCCTCCGGGCAAGGCCGCCGACAAGGTGACCCAAGAGGTGCACTTTATCGCCAAGGCGGAGAAATCCAAATTCCTGATGGAACTGCTGGACAAGCACCGCGACGAGCGCGCGCTGGTCTTTGGCCGCACCAAACACGGTATGGAGAAACTCAGCCGGATGCTGGACAAGGCAGGCTTTGCCGCAGGCGCAATCCACGGCAACAAAAGCCAGGGCCAGCGCGACCGCGCCATTGCCGCGTTCAAATCGGGCGAGATCAAGGTGCTGGTGGCCACCGATGTGGCGGCCCGTGGTCTGGACATTCCCGACGTGAAACACGTCTATAACTATGAATTGCCGAACGTGCCCGACAGCTATGTGCACCGCATTGGCCGGACCGCGCGCGCGGGCAAGGACGGTGCGGCCGTGGCGTTCTGCGCACCGGACGAGATTGATCAGTTGCGCGACATCCAGAAAACCATGGGCGTGAAGATCCCGATCGCCACCGGCCGTGCGTGGGAATCCGTTGACCTGCCCGCCAAGGGCGGCAAGCCGGGTGGCAAACCTGGTGGCGGTCGTCGTCGCGGTGGCGGCGGTGGACGTCCCGGCGGCGGCGCCCCCGGTGGTGGTGGCGGCGCACCTGCGGGCGGTGGCCCACGTCGCCGGCGTCGCGGTGGCGGCGGTGGCAAACCGGGCGGCAGCGCAGCGGCCTGATCCTTGCGGATGATGGAATGACAACGGCCCGGACCTTTTGGTCTGGGCCTTTTATTTGTGGGGTGGGTTGGAGAGGTTGGTAATAATAGTCGGCGTTCGTTTGTACCAAAATGGCCAAGAGCCAGTTAAGATGTTTGAAAATTCGGTGCGGCAAAATGAGTTATGACCAATGTTTGCGTGTTGCATATTTTGACGCGGAAAGTGGAATAATTGCGCTTGTAGGGGTGCTCATAGCACTTGTCTTTTGGCGAATTGGCAAAACTGTTTTTGCAATCATTTGTGTCGGCGTCAGCCTGTTGTTGGCCGCGTTTTGGGCATATCTGTCTTATGAGCTAAATTGCGTAGAGCTTTTGGGTATGTGACGCGTCGAGTGGCATGGCGCCCATTGGTGGCCGGGTTATTGAACTGCGGGCTTAGCACCAATGCCCGGAACAAGGTGCGCAGCACCGCCGGGCAGCGCCCGACCGCCCCATGGGCGGGCGCTTCCTCACCGTCTTGCGATTCAGTAACCCCACGCCAAAGATGAGAGATAAAGTGGCGAGCACAGGTGTTCCGATGCCCACCCGCGGTCGGGCGTTGCCCTCTGTGGTGAAATTCCTTTTGATACCTATGCAGTCATGTCCCATCAGAACCCTCACTGGCAAAGTAACCATTGACCCAACACTGTCATCCCGCAAAGCTGCTCCCAAATGGAGTTACCATATGTCACTTGAATTCTTTCTGACCTCGCTGGTCGTGGTCCTGCTGCCCGGAACCGGCGTCATCTACACGCTGGCCATCGGTTTGGGGCGCGGGTTTCGCGCCAGTGTCGCAGCGGCGGTGGGGTGCACGGTGGGTATCGTGCCTGCAGCCGTGGCCAGCATCATCGGGCTGGCGGCACTGTTGCACACCAGTGCGCTGGCCTTTCAGGTGATCAAATATCTGGGCGTGGCCTATCTGTTTTACATGGCGTGGAAGCTGTTGCGCGACAAATCCGTCATGGATGTCTCCGAGAATGCCGAACCCGCCAGCTATGCGCGGATTGCGACCTCGGGTGTGCTTCTCAACATCCTGAACCCCAAGCTGTCGCTGTTCTTCCTGGCCTTCCTGCCGCAGTTCATCGCCCATGACGCCCCCAATGCTACCACCGCGCTTGTGGGGCTGGCGGGGGTGTTCATGGCGATGACATTTGTGGTGTTCGTGGCCTACGGCGCCTTTGCTGCCTTTGCGCGTGACTATGTGATCCAGAGACCATCGGTGATGACATGGATCAAGCGCAGTTTTGCGGGCACCTTCGGGCTTTTGGGCGCGAAGCTGGCGATCTCGAACTAGGCCGCACGCGCTCGGACGGTTGAATTGCGCAGATTGGTGACATGATGCGCAATGGCCTGTGCGGGCAGTGGTCCGCCATGGCCAAGGAAGAACTGCCTGCACCCTCGGGCCAGCAGATGTTCAAGCGAAGCGATCACACCAGCGATATCCTCTTCGAAAGGTGGCGATTTGGGCCGGTCACGCAGGGCAATCCCGCCCAGCAAGATGCCCGAGGCCGCCAGATCCCCCGCGATCACCCGCCCGTCCTCCAACAGCACCGAAACCGATCCGGCCGTGTGTCCGGGCGTGTGCAGCACACGTGCCGCAAAGCCGTAGTCTGACAGGTCCATGTCAGCGCGCTGAATGATCCGGTCGGGGCTGAAATAGTCGAATTTTTGCTGGATCGCGCCGGTTTTCTGGAACAGACGCCCGAAGGGCCCGCTGGGCCTTAGCACCGGGGCCTGACCCTGGCACAGCGGGATGTCATCCGCGTGCGCCAGCAGGGGGGCCGACGACAGCCTGCGCACCGCAACGGCAGAGCCTGCGTGGTCGATATGCGCATGTGTCAGAACCGTCAGCGCCAGATCGGACCAATCCAGCCCGCGCGCATGCAAAGCCTTTTCCACCTTTGGGGCCGCGTTCGGCAGGCCGGTGTCCACCAGCATGGCGCGGCGGCCCTGAACAACCAGAAAGGCGTTCAACATGCCAAAGGGCAGCATCGGGATCGTATCGACAAAGGTCTGTGTCATTGGGGCGTTCCTTGCTATCATTGCGACTTGAGATGCCTTTGCCATCACGCGGGCTTTGGCCGCAATTGGGCACCTTTTGGTAACCGGAGACGCCATGAAGGACACCACACAGGACCGCCAGCCGTGGCTGGACCCGGATACGGGCGCTTGTCCCGTCGGTGAAACGCTGCGGTTGCTGGGGGGTAAACACGGTCCCAGCGTGCTGCATTGCCTGATGTCGGGTGAGATGCATTTTCTGGAGCTGACCCGCGCGCTGGACGGGATCAGCCGCAAGGTGCTGACCGCGCAGTTGCAGGAGTTCGAGCGCAGCGGGCTGGTTGCACGCATCGAAAAACACGACGCGCGGCGGCGGGTGGGCTATTCGTTGACCGCCAAAGGTGCCGATCTGGGCGCGATCCTGTCGCAGCTTTATGACTGGAGCCAGGCGCACCGGGACCGAGCGGCCACGCGCTGACCCACATGCGCCGCAGCGGCACAATTGACTTCTGACCGGCAGGACCGCTTGGTGGCGGTCATGGAACGCAAATCACATATCGACACCTTCGGCGCGGTGGCCCTTGTGCTCTTTGCGCTCAACCTGGCCTTTAACCAGGTGGTGGTCAAAGTCACCAACGGCGGCTTTGGTCCGGTGTTCCTGGCAGGCTTGCGGTCGGTTGGCGGTGCGGCTGTGCTGCTGTTGTGGATGAAGGCACGCGGCGTGTCGTTCACCCTTCCGCGCAGCAGCATCACGGCCGGCGTGATTTCGGGCGCGCTCTTTGCCATTGAATTCATGTGTCTTTTTACGGCGCTTGACCTGACCACTGTGGGCCGCGTGTCGATCATTTTCTATTCGATGCCGGTGTGGCTGGCGCTGTCGGCGCATGTTTTGCTGCCTGCCGAGCGGCTGAGCAGGCTGCGTTCGGTCGGGCTGGTGCTGGCGATGGGGGGTGTTGTGCTGGCCTTGCTGGACCGCAGCAACGGGCAGGCCTCGCTGCTGGGCGACCTGCTGGCGCTGTGCGGCGCGTTCTGTTGGGCGGCGATTGCGATGCTGGTGCGCGTGACACCGCTGTCCCGTGTGCCGCCCGAGCAGCAATTGCTGTGGCAGTTGATCATCTCAGCCCCGCTGCTGGTGCTGGCGGCGCCGTTGTTTGGCGATCTGTTGCGCGACGTGCAGCCCATCCACTTGTGGGGGCTGGCCTTCCAGATCATCGCGGTGGCAAGCTTTGGCTTTCTGGCGTGGTTCTGGCTGATGTCGATTTATCCGGCATCCTCGGTGGCATCCTTCAGCTTTCTGTCACCGGTGTTTTCGGTGATCCTGGGCTGGCTGTTGCTGGGCGAGCATGTGGGCTGGACGATCTGGGCCGCCCTGGCGCTGGTCGCGGCGGGGATTTTCCTGATCAATCGCAAGTGAGGATGAGAGGGGTTTGGGGGCGCTGCCCCCCGGCCTTTGGCCGTCCCCCGGGATATTTCTTGCCAAAAGAAAGGATTACGTGCCGCAAAAGGTTGCGGGGACGATTTCCTGTTGGGTGGGGGCGCGCATCAGGTCAGGGTCTGATTTCGGATCAAAGGGCGCGGCCAAAGCGGTGATCTCACGCTGGAACGGTGCCATGTCACCCGCGACGGCGGCTTCGATCATCTGCTCCATCCGGTGATTGCGCGGGATGATGCGCGGGTTGCTGCGGGCCATGAGGGCGGCAGCGTCAGGTTCGGAGGCGATGCGGGCCTGCCAGCGGCTGTTCCACGCATCAAACGCGTCGCGATCGGTGAATTGGTCGCGGGCCGTGTCCGAGCCAAGCGCCGCGAATGTGTTGGTGAAATCGGCACCGTTCGATTGCATCAGGGCCAGCAGATCCTCGATCAGCGGTTGATCCTCGGGCGAGGGGGAGGACAGGCCAAGCTTGGCACCGAACCGTTTCAGCCATGCGGCCTGAAGCTGGCCGGGCATGGCGTGGACGATGGCGGTGGCCTCTTCGACCGCAGTGTCCATGTCGTCCATCTGCCGGATCAGCGCAGTGGCCAGTTGCGCGCAGTTCCACACGGCGATGCGCGGCTGGTTGCCATAGGCATAGCGGCCCTGCTGGTCGATTGAGGAGAACACGCGCGCCTCGTCATAGGCGTCCATGAACGCGCAGGGGCCATAGTCGATGGTTTCGCCCGAGATGGCGCAGTTGTCGGTGTTCATCACCCCGTGGATAAAGCCCACGGACATCCACGCCGCGATCAATTCGGCCTGTGCCGCGCAGACGGCGGCCAGCAGGCCCATGGGGCCGTCTGCCTGAGGATAGTGTCGCGCGATGGCGTAGTCGGTGAGGGTTCTGAGGTCTTCAATCTGTCCGCGATGGGCAAAGACCTGGAACGTGCCCACGCGCAGGTGGCTCGCGGCCACGCGGGTCAGCACGGCACCCGGCAAGGCACCTTGTTCGCGCCAGATCGGCTCGCCCGTGGCAACGGCGGCCAGCGCGCGTGTGGTGGGGATGCCAAGGGCATGCATTGCCTCGGAGACCACATATTCGCGCAGCACCGGACCCAGCCAGGCGCGTCCGTCGCCCATGCGGGAATAGGGCGTCGGGCCGGAGCCCTTGAGCTGAATGTCGCGGCGGGTGCCGCTCTGGTCGATCACCTCGCCCAGCAGCAGTGCGCGCCCGTCGCCCAGTTGCGGATTGAAGTTGCCGAACTGGTGGCCTGCGTAGAGCTGTGCCAGCGGGGCGGCACCATCGGGAACGGTGTTGCCCGCGAAAACGGCCGCGATCTCGTCCGCATCAGGGGCGTCGATACCCAAGCGCGCGGCCAGAGCCGCATTGAACGCCAGCAGCGACGGCGCCTTGACCGCAGTGGGCGGTTGCGCGGTGTAAAAGCCCGATGGCAGGGCGGCGTAGGTGTTGTCGAAGGGGATGTGCATGGTCATGACCTTAACATAAGTGGCCCCGGCGCGGATTCTAGAGCATCCGCGTCATCAGGTGATAGCCATCGCGCATCTGGAAGGCCGCGCGTTTGTAAAGCCGCTGCGCGGTCTCATTGCCGTCGGACACCTCCAGATGCAGCGCCTTCAGCCCCGCGGCACCCAGCGCACGGGGCAGGGCCATCAGCACCTCGGTTGCCACACCACGTCCGCGCACGCCGGGGCGGATATAGAGCTCGTCGACAAAGCCTTCCATGCCGCCGAATTCGACCGACCAGCCGAAACAGACGATGATATAGCCGATGGGCGCACGCGGCGGGCCGATCAGATAGGCAGCCCCGTGCGGTATGCCGTTCAGCAGCGGTGCCACGCCGGCGCTGCGGCTTTCGGGCGTGCTGTCGATGCCTTCTTCGGTGTGGAACCGTTCAACCAGCGCCAGAAGGGCTGCAAGGTGGTCAGGGGCGGCCAGGGTCAGGGCGGCGCTCATAGCCGCGCGATCCGCTCGGTCAGGAGGGCAAAGAAGCCGTCGGCGTCAAGATCCCCGATAAAGGTGGCGTTGGGCGCACGGTCGGTGACGCGCCACCAGTCGGCGACAGTCATGCCCAGGGTCAGCTCGGAGGTGGTCTCGATCTGCACGTTGACATGGCGGCCCGAGAACAGGTCGGGGCGGATCAGATAGGCGGTGACACAAGGGTCGTGCAGGGGCGCACCGGCGCTGCCGTATTTTTCCTTGTCGAACCGTTCAAAGAATTCGGTCATCTGGGCCACGGCGATGCCCACCGGCGTGCCAAGGGCACGGAATGCGTCGTTGCGTTCGGCAGTGACCAGCGCCTTGTGCGTCACATCCAGTGGCATCACCACGATGTCGATGCCTGATCTGAACACGATATCAGCGGCTTGCGGGTCGACGTAGATGTTGAATTCAGCCGCGGGGGTGATGTTGCCCACCTCGAAATAGGCGCCGCCCATCAGCACGATCTGCTGGATCTTTTCGGCAATATCCGGCGCACGTTGCAGGGCCGTGGCGATGTTGGTCAGCGGCCCCAGCGGGCACAGGGTAACGGTGCCCGCCTCATGGGCGCGGATCGTGTCGATGATGTAATCCACCGCGTGCTGCTCTTGCAGGGGCATGGTCGGATCAGGCAGCGACGGACCATCCAGTCCGGTCTTGCCATGCACGTGCTCTGCCGTCACCAGTGGACGGCCCAGCGGGCGGTCGCAACCGGCATAGACGGGAATGTCGGGCCGCCCGGCCAGTTCGCAAATGATACGCGCGTTCTTTTCGGTCAGCGCCAGCGGCACGTTGCCTGCCACGGCGGTGATACCCAGAACCTCGATCTCGTCGGGGCTGCCCAGGGCCAGCAGGATTGCGACGGCGTCGTCCTGTCCGGGGTCGGTGTCGATGATGATTTTGCGGGGCGGCACGGCGGGCTCCTTGGTCGTGAAAATATCCGCCCGTCGGCGTTGCGCGACAGTCGCAATTGGGGCCCGCGATGTCCAGAGGTGCCGGCGGAGCCTTGCGTAAAGACGCCTGCGCCGCGTATCGCTGTGAGATGGCTGACGAGAAACCCTTTTTCCTGCATGCGGGCGCCCACCGGACGGGCACGTCGTCGTTCCAGATGTGCCTGCATGACAATCGGGATGCGTTGCACGGGGCAGGTTATGATCTGGCCTATCCGGGGCGTGACGGGATTCCCACGGGCACCCTGGGCCTACGGCTGCCGGGACCAAGGCACGGGACGGACCAGACGGACCGTTTTGCCACGCGGGTTGCGGATGCCGTGACCGCGCACAGTCCCGATACCCACCGTCCGCTGATCCTGTCGGAGGAGAATATTCCCGGTCGGATGATGCATTTCACCCAAGGGCGGTTTTACCCCGCCTGCGAGGCGCGGTTGATGGCGCTGAAGGCGGGATTGCAAGGTCGCGTTGCGCGGGTGATGTTCGTGCTGCGGCCCTATGACCAGCTATATGTCTCGGGCTATCGCAAGCGGGCCGAGGACAATCGGGTTGCTGCGTTTGATGCGCTGCGCCCCAGATACATGGATATGGATCGCGGGTGGCCCGAGATCGTCGTGGCGTTGCGCGATATCCTGCAGCCCGAGCGGTTGCTGGTGGTGCCCTACGCGCGCCGCGGCAGCAGCGTCGAGGCGTTGCGGATGCTGGTGCCGGGGTTGGAGGGCATGGCCCTGCAAGAGCCGCAGCAGGTGGTGAACCTGAGTGCCACTGATGCGGGCCTGATGGCCTTGCAGGCGCGGTATCATGCGGGCGAGGCGCTTGAGCGGACACAGTGGAAAGCGGTGATCGCCGACCACGCGCAGGATCGCACGGATCACGGGTTTGCGGCCTTTTCGGATGCAGAGGTCGCGGTGCTGGCTCGGCGCTATGCCGATGATCTGGAGCGGATCGACGCGATGAAGGGCGTGACGCTGGCGTAAGGGGCTTTTGCCTAGGCTTTCAACGCCTTCTCAGCCGCCTTTTCCGCATCCCACAGCGCATCCATCTCGGCCAGATCGCTTTGGTCCGGTGTCTTGCCCATATCCGCCAGCCGCCGTTCGACGCCCTCGAACCGGCGGGTGAACTTGGCGTTGGCGGCGCGCAGGGCTTCTTCGGGGTCGACACCCAGATGCCGCCCCAGATTGGCCATCACGAACAGCATATCGCCGAATTCTTCCGTTACCTCGGCGTGGCTCAACGTCTCGCGTGCCTCGACCAGTTCGGCGGCCTCTTCGGTGATCTTGTCGATCACCTGATCAATGTCGGGCCAGTCAAACCCCACGCGCGCCGCCCGTTTTTGCAGCTTTACCGCGCGCATCAGGGCAGGCAGGCCAATCGCCACCCCGTCCAGCGTGCCGCGCTGTGCCTTGCCCGCACGTTCCGCGGCCTTGATGACCTCCCAGTCCACCGTCTGCTGTTCGGCGGATTTGTCGCGGCTCTCGTCGCCGAACACATGCGGATGCCGCGCGACCATCTTGTTGCTGATGGTGCGCACGACCGATTGAAAGGTGAAATGCCCCGCTTCTTCGCCCATCGCAGTGTGATAAACCGATTGCAGCAGCAGATCGCCCAATTCGCCCTCCAACTCGGACCAGTCGCGCCGCTCAATGGCATCGGCAACCTCATATGCCTCTTCGATGGTATAGGGCGCGATGCTGTCGAAATCCTGCTCAATGTCCCACGGGCAGCCGGTTTCGGGATCGCGCAGGCGGCGCATGATCTCCAGCAAACGCTCGATCCCAGCAGTTTGGTCGTGGATCAGATCGTTCGTCATTTCAGCCCCCATTGCAGCCCGCAGCACTTCGGTGTCAGATGCACCAAGCCGTAAATTGCCCAAGGAGTCCACCCAATGGCCGTCGTCAACCGCATCGCTGATTTTGCCCCGCAGATGGCCGAATGGAGACAGCACCTGCACACCATTCCCGAACTGGGCCGCGCCTGCCACAAGACGGCTGCTTTTGTGGCCGAGCGCCTGCGCGAATTTGGCGTGGACGAAATTCACGAAGGATTTGCCGAAACCGGCATCGTGGCGATCATCAACGGGCAGGGCGCGGGGCCGACCATTGGCCTGCGCGCTGACATGGACGGCTTGCCGATCACCGAGGCGACGGGCTTGCCCTATGCCAGCACCCACGATGGCCGGATGCACGCCTGTGGCCACGATGGACACACGACCATGCTGCTGGGGGCCGCGAAATACCTGTGCGAGACGCGCAATTTCGCGGGGCGCGTGGCGCTGATTTTCCAGCCCGACGAAGAAGCGACAGGCGGCGCCGAGGCGATGGTGCAAGAGGGGATCATGGACACCTTCGACATCGGCGAGGTTTACGGCATCCACAATGTTCCAGGCTTTGACGAGGGCACGTTCCACGCGCGCTCCGGCCCGCTGCTGGCGGCAGCGGACACGTTCCACATTCACCTGACCGGGCGCGGCGGCCATGGGGCACAGCCGCAGGACACGGTTGATCCGGTGGTCTGTGCCGCGTCGATCACGCAGGCGCTGCAAACCATCGTCAGCCGGAACATCGAAGCGGGTCAGCAGCTTGTGATCTCCGTCACGCAGATTCACACCGGTACGATCGACAACGTGATCCCGGAAACCGCCTATCTGAACGGCACCGTGCGCACGTTCACGCCCGAGATGCGCGATCTGGCAGAGCGGCGGATGAACGAGATTGTCGCAGGGCAAGCGGCCAGTTTCGGGCTGAGCGCCAAGGTTGATTACGTGCGCGGCTATCCCCCCACGGTCAACCATGCGCGCGGGGTCGAGTTGGCCGCGCGCGCGGCCCGCGATGTGTCGGGCGATGCGGCGGTGGACGTGGACAGCCCCGCCAATATGGGTGCCGAGGACTTTGCCTATATGCTGGAGGCACGCCCGGGCGCCTATTTCTTCATGGGCATCGGTGAGGGCGCGGGGCTGCACCATCCTGAATACAATTTCAACGACGCAGCCGCCCCTGTGGGGGCCTCGTTCTTTGCCCGTCTGGTCGAGACGGCGCAACCGGTGAAAGGGGCCTGAGGGATGGTGACACCCAAGAACCAACCGATCAGCGGCAACGACCTTGCGCGGTTTTCCGGCCCGAACACCTTTATGCGCCTGCCGTCGGTCAATGACCTCAAGGGGCTGGATGTTTGCGTGCTGGGCGTGCCCATGGACATCGGCACCTCGTGGCGGTCTGGCACACGGTTCGGGCCGAAACAGGTGCGCGCCGAAAGCGCGATGATCCGGCCCTATAACGTGCAGACCGGGGCGGCCCCCTTTGACAGTTTGCAGGTGGCGGACATCGGTGACCTGGCGATCAACACGTTTTCACTGTCGGACAGTTTGCGCATTATTGCAGAGAGTTACGACGCGATCCTCAAGTATGACGTCATGCCCATGGCCATCGGCGGCGATCATTCGATCACCCTGCCAATCCTGCGCGCCATCGCGAAACGCCATGGCCCCGTGGCGCTGGTGCATGTGGATGCCCATGCCGATGTGAACGACGAGATGTTTGGCGAGCGCGAGACCCACGGCACCGTGTTCCGTCGCGCCTATGAGGAAGGGCTGATCATCCCGCAAAAGGTCTATCAGGTCGGCCTGCGCGGCACCGGCTATGCGGCCACCGATTTTACCGAGGCGCAGGGCTGGGGCTTTCAGCAATGGCAGGCATCGGAGCTGTGGCACCGCCCGCTGGACACGCTGGGCGCGGAAATCCGGCGCGATATCGGCGATGCTCCGGTCTATGTGACTTATGACATCGACAGCCTTGATCCCGCCTATGCGCCCGGCACGGGTACGCCCGAGATTGGCGGGCTGACCACACCCCAGGCGATGCAGTTGATCCGTGCGTTAAAGGGTCTGAACATAGTGGGCTGTGATCTTGTCGAGGTCAGCCCGCCTTATGACACTTCCGGCAACACGGCGCTGACCGGGGCGAACATCTTGTTCGAACTGTTGTGCGTCCTGCCGGGCGTTGCCTATCGTTGACGGGGCAGGTCGCTCGGCGGAGGATTTTATGAACCAGAGAAGAGGATGTATGCGCATGTTGTTCTGGATAGTGGCCCTTGTGGCCGTGCTGGCGGTGGCCGCGGTGGCCTATGTGCGGCTGGCACCCTCTGACCCGGCACGATGGAATCAGCCCGTTGCGGCGACTGAAGACAAGGATTTCGGCAATGGCGCCATCCGCGTTCTGCCCGCCACCGACGGGCTGCTGGCGCGGCTGGATGCGGCGATGCAGGCGCTGCCGCGCACGCGCGTTCTGGCGGGCTCGGTGGCCGACGGGCGGATCACATATGTGACGCGCACGCCCACCATCGGCTTTCCCGATTACACCACGATCGAGCAGACCGACGGCCAGGTGCGCCTGTTGGCGCGGTCGCGGTTCGGGTCATCAGATATGGGGGTAAATGCCAAAAGATTGAAGGGGTTGCTGGCCACTGTTCAAGGATGAGCTGAGGCAGCCCGTCTGCACCTCGCGCCACATCGGTACGTTCAGCGACATCTGGCATTGCGCCATGAACATGCGCCCGTCGACTTGCAGGCAGATGATATCGCCCAGCTCGACCCGGGACCCGCTTTTGTCGGTGCAATAGCAGTCAATCGTCTTGCCTCCCGGAGTTATGACATCTCCGAGGGCCGGTGTGGCAAGCGCCAGTGCAAGAACGGCTGCGCGTAACATGGCAACAATATACCACTGTCCTTGGCCTTGACCAAATCCTTTCAATATCAGATGGAACGCTCATGATCCCGTCAGAACGCCTTCAACAGATCACCGAGAGGTTCGAATACCTCGAAGCCGCGATGTCCGCGGGCGGTGGCGATATTGCGGCGCTGGCCAAGGAATATTCCGATCTGCGCCCCGTGGTCGAACAGATCGCCCTGTACCGCCAGTTGCAAAGCGACATGGCCGATGCGCGCGAAATGCTGGACGATCCCGAGATGGCCGACCTGGCCCGCGAGGAACTGCCGCGTCTGAAGGCGGCGCTGCCCGATGCCGAGGCTGCCTTGCAACTGGCGTTGCTGCCGCGCGATGCGGCGGATGCCAAGCCTGCAATGCTGGAAATCCGTCCCGGCACCGGGGGCGACGAGGCGGCGTTGTTTGCGGGCGACCTGCTGCGCATGTACATGCGCTATGCCGAGGCGCGGGGCTGGGGGTTCGAGATCATCGAGGAACAGGCGACCGAGCTGGGCGGCATCAAGGAAGTCGTGGCCCACATCAAGGGCGACAACGTCTTTGCGCGGATGAAATACGAAAGCGGCGTGCACCGCGTGCAACGGGTGCCGACAACGGAAAGCGGCGGGCGCATTCATACCTCTGCGGCGACGGTGGCTGTGCTGCCCGAGGCCGAGGAAGTCGACATTCACATCGACGCAAACGACATCCGCATCGACACCATGCGCTCGTCGGGCGCGGGCGGGCAGCACGTCAACACCACGGATTCCGCCGTGCGCATCACTCACATTCCCACGGGGATCGTCGTGACCAGTTCCGAGAAATCCCAGCACCGCAACCGTGACAAGGCCATGCAGGTGCTGCGCGCGCGGCTCTATGACATGGAGCGCAACCGCATCGACAGCGCCCGCAGCGCCGACCGTGCGGCTCAGGTGGGCGGCGGTGACCGGTCCGAGCGTATCCGCACCTATAATTTCCCGCAGGGGCGCATGACCGACCACCGGATCAACCTGACGCTTTATAAGCTGGACGCGGTGATGCAGGGCGACCTGGACGAGGTGATCGACGCGCTGAGATCGGACGACCAGTCGCGGATGCTGGCCGAGATGGGACAATGACGGCAGCACAGGCCATGGCTGCGGCCACAGCACGGCTTCGGGCGGCGGGGGTGCCGGATCCTGCGCGGGATGCGCGTCTGTTGCTGGCCCACGCCGCACAGGTGGACGCCACGCGGGTCACCCTGATCGCCCCCGAGGACATCGCCCCCGAGATCGCCGAACGCTACGAGGCGCTGATCAGCCTGCGTGCGGTGCGCGTGCCGGTCAGCCATCTGATCGGCGAACGGGCGTTTTATGGCCGCCGCTTCAAGGTCAGCAGCGATGTGCTGGACCCGCGCCCCGAAACCGAGACCCTGATCGAGGCGGCGCTGGCCGAGCCCTTTGCCAGCGTGCTGGACATCGGCACCGGATCGGGCTGTATCCTGGTGACCTTGCTGGCAGAACGCACCATGGCGGTGGGCACCGGGACCGACCTGAGCGAAGCGGCCTGTTTACAGGCCAGCGCCAACGCGGTGCTTCACGATGTCGACCCGCGGGCCGAAGTGATCCAGTCCGACTGGTTCGGGGCGGTGCAGGGCAGCTATGACCTGATCGTGTCGAACCCGCCCTATCTGGCGGCCGATGAAATGGATGATGTGGCCCCCGAGCTGCGCGACCACGAGCCACGCATGGCCCTGACGGACGAGGCGGACGGGCTGACGGCCTACCGTGTGCTGGCGGCGATGGGGCCTGCGCATCTGGCGGCGGGCGGGCGGCTGATCTGCGAAATCGGCTGGACACAGGCTGCGGATGTGGTCGAGATTTTCTATGCGGCGGGCTGGCAGGATGTTGTGTGCCTGCCCGATATGGATGGCCGCGATCGCGTAATTTGCGCCAGAACACCGCCCCGGACGGCATAAACCCGCACAATCTGTGGAAAAGTGACGCAACGTGGCAATTAATGCTTGTCCCACGCGGCCCCGCATGTTTATTCAAAGATGTTGAAGCGGTGGATACCTTTTGGTGGTCCCGCTCGGCGTCAAGCCCAACACATCGCATTTTTCGGACAATGATGGCGCATGTCGCGCAATCCGATGAACTGCAGCGATAGGCATAACAAGGCTAAGCTATTTCATGAAATCTTCGAGATCCCGGTCCCGGTCAAAAAACACGCGCAATCGCAGCTCGAACAACGGCGGGGGCGGTGGCAACGTCGTCAACCGCGTGTTCGACAGCTCTGGCCCCGAGGGCAAGGTGCGCGGCACGCCGCAACAGATCATCGACAAATACAACCAGCTTGCGCGCGACGCGCAACTGTCCGGTGACCGTGTGGCCACAGAAAACTTTCAACAGCACGCGGAGCACTATCTGCGTCTGCTGAGCGAAGCGCAGCGCGAGATCGACGCCAAGCGCGAGGAACAAGAGCGCCAGAACCGTGACCGTCAGGCCGAACGCGACCGTCAGGCCGAGCGTGACCGCGAGCGCAACGAGCGTCAGGAACGCGAATCGAACGGCGGGCAGCAGGGCAATGGCCAGGCAGATGCCAGCGTTCAGGACGCGCAGCCGCAACCGCAACCGCAGGCGCGCAAACAGCCGCAATCCGATGTGATCGACGTCGAAGCCGACAGCGGTCTGGTGGAAACACCCGAAAGCGCGCCCAAGCCGAAAACCACCCGGTCGCGCCGCAAGCCCAAGCCGCCTGTCGAGACCACCAAAGAGGCCGAGGCGCCCGCCTCTGACGCAGGTCAGAGCGAAGGTGGCAGCACACCGGAAGCTGCCGAATAATCTCTGTCTGACCGTTTGAATTGAAAAAGGCCCTGCATCGCTGCGGGGCCTTTTGCTTTTGTGGGGGTGCTCAGGGCGCTGCGACTGCCCGCGCAAGCGCGCAAAACGCCTCCAGCGACACTTGCTCGGCCCGTTCCGTGGGCTGAATGCCTGCGGCCAGCAGCCGGTCCTCGATGTCGGGGGCCACGCCCTTGAGCGCCGCGCGCAGCATCTTGCGGCGCTGGTTAAATGCGGCAGCGACCACGCGGTTCAGCACGGCGGCATCGGCGGGAAACCGCGGCTGGGGCAGGGCCGTCAGGTGGACCACGGCAGAGGACACCTTGGGCGGAGGTGTGAAGGCCTCTGGCGGCAGGTTCAGCACGATCTGCGCATCGGCCCGCCATTGGGCCAGCAGCGCCAGACGCCCGTAAGCCTTGGACCCCGGCTCTGCCACGATCCGGTGCGCGACCTCGCGCTGGAACATCAAAGTCAGCGACTGCCAGTAGGGTGGCCAGTCTTTCGGCGTCAGCCAGCGCACCAACAGTTCGGTGCCGACGTTATAGGGCAGGTTGGCGGCCACGCGAATGGGCGGGGTCAGATGTTGCAGCGGGTCGATCTCCAGCGCGTCGCCTTCGATCACCTGCAAACGGTCGGGATAGGCGTCCGAAATCTCGGCCAGTGCGGGCAGGCAACGCGGGTCTTTTTCGATGGCCAGCACGCGCCGCGCGCCTTCGGACAGCAGGCCACGGGTCAGACCGCCAGGGCCGGGGCCGATTTCCAGCACGTCGCAGCCCGTGAGGTCCCCCGCCTGACGCGCGATCTTGGCGGTCAGGTTCAGGTCCAGCAAAAAGTTCTGGCCCAATGACTTGCGCGCGCGCAGGTCGTGGGTGTTGATCACATCGCGCAGGGGCGGCAGGTTGTCGATGGTGCTCATGCGGGGGCCTTGGGGGTGAAAGTTTTTATGCCTCCGGCGGGGATATTTCTGGCCAAAAGAAGGTTCATGCGTTTGCCATCCGGTCCGCCATGCGCAACGCTTCGATCATCGACGAGGGATTGGCCACGCCGGTGCCCGCGATGTCAAAGGCAGTGCCATGGTCGGGCGAGGTGCGGATGAAAGGCAGGCCCAGCGTGACGTTCACGCCCCGGTCAAAATCCAGCGTCTTGATCGGGATCAGCGCCTGATCGTGGTACATGCATACGGCGGCGTCATAGCTGGCGCGGGCGGTGGCGTGGAACATGGTGTCGGCAGGCAGCGGGCCGCGCAGGTCATAGCCTTCGGCGGTCATGTCGGTGACGAGTTTGGCGATCCAGTCGATCTCTTCCCGTCCCATGGCACCACCTTCGCCGGCATGGGGGTTCAGACCGGCCACGGCGATGCGCGGCTGCGCGATGCCGAACTGGCTGCGCAACCCGTCGGCGGTGATGCGGATGGTGTCGCGCAGCAGCGTGGGCGTCAGCATCTTTGGCACGTCGCGCAGGGCGATATGGATGGTGGCGGGCACCACCCGCAGCTGTTCAGAGGCCAGCATCATCACAGCACGGTCCGCGCCGGCCAGAGCCTGCAGGTATTCAGTGTGACCGGGATAGGCAAAGCCTGCGCCGTCCTGCAGGGCTTTTTTGTGGATGGGCGCCGTGCACAGGGCAGCGGCCCGACCGGATTGCACCAGATCGACGCCGCGTGCGATCACGTCGATCACCCCCTGCGCATTGGCAGGGTTGGCGGCGCCCGGTGTGTTCGGCGCGGCAAAGTTGTGGGACAGAACCGGCAGCCCACGGTCCATGACGCCAGCCGCCTGTGACGGATCGTCAATCACGACCACAGGCACGTCGGCGGGCAGATGCGCAGGATCACCGATCCAGAACAGCGGAACCTCGCCGCGCAGGGCCGCCCAGGCCTTGGCCGCGATCTCGGGTCCGATCCCCGCAGGCTCGCCGCAGCTGATCGCAACCGGCAAAGCGGTTGCGGGTGTCATTCGCGTGTGATGCGGGCGTCGGCGCGCAATTCTTCCAACAGGCTGTCAGAATAGCCGGTCAGACGTTGCTGGCGCAGTTGCAGGGCAACCTCTTCACGGCTGGCGGCCTCATTCAGGCTGGCCGTACGGCCGCACATCATTAGGAACACCAGCGTGTTGCCGTCCGAACGGGTCAGGGCTGTTGAAACCTCGCCCGGGTCCAGCTTGGCCAGCTCATAGGCGATGTCCTGAGGGATCTCGCCGGGGGCCTTGCTGCCACGTTCCAGTGCTTCGGGGGGCTGATCTTTGGCGACGCCGTAAAGGTCGTCACAGACATCGACCTGGGATTGCAGCTTGGCGGCGCGCGCCAGCGTTTCGGGGCTGCGTCCGCCAGCCATGTAATAGGCGGCATATTCGATGGCCGCATATTCGGGGCTGGGGGCGCCGGTTTCCTGGATGTCGCGCAGCTGGAACAGTGCCACGGCATTGGGGATCGGCAGCGGGTCGGTCACTTCGCCCGGCGTCAACCCCAGCAACACGCCGCGCAGGCTGGGCGGCAGGGTGTTCAGGTCAACCCAGTTCAGTCGTCCGCCATTCCCGCGCGACGCCGTTGCGGAATACTGGCGGGCAAAGTTGGAGAATTCGGCCTCGGACGTGCTGGCAGCGGCCTGTTCGGCGCGCGCCATGGCGCTGGCCTGCTCGTTGGGCGGCGCCGGAATGATGATTTCCGAGATCAGCACGCGGATACCGCTGTCGCCACTGGTCGCGGACAGGGCGCGGTCGATCTCTGCTTCGGAGACCTGCACGCGGCTGCCGTAGCGGGCGCGGATCAGTTCGCGCCACGACAGGTTCACGCGTACAAAGTCGCGGAAGGTCTCGCCTGCGACGCCGGCACTTTCCAGCGCCTTGACGAATTCGTCGGTGCTCAGGTTGGCGCGGCCTGCGAATTCGGCCAGCCCCTCTGCCAACCCTTCGGGCGTCAGCTCAAGCCCGACGGCCTGCGTTGCATTCAGCCGCAGCCGGTCGTCGATCAGCGCGTCGATCGCGCTGCTGCGGGTGGCTCCCGAGGCATTCAGCACCTGCAGGAACCGCACACGCTGCTGCACTTCGAATTCGGTGATCACGCTGTCGTCAACTTTGGCCACCGGCGCGAAAAGGTTTTGTGCCGCGACGGGCAGGGCCGTTGTGACGGCCAGGGCCACGGCCAGTCCAAATTGTTTCATCGTTTTCCCGCTCATTTCGCCTGCTTCCCGCATGATCTAACGTATTTTTCCGTTCCCTGCGAGACCGAGAAGCCCCGCAAGGTCACTGTAAAGCCCAGATTCGTCGAGGGCTCAACACTTGTCGAGGAACTATACCGTCGGCTCACGGAGAATTTGGCCGATACGCATTCGTTGTTATAGACCAGGCCGGCCCCCGCATAGGCTGCCCGGTCGTCCACCAGATCGTAACGCCAATTGGCGCTGGCGGTCCAGCTTTGGTTCAGGTCATAGGCCCCGTCCACCGTCAGTTCCGACACTGCCAGCGCGCGGTCCTCGGCGGCATCCTCGCCCAGCCAGACATAGCTGCCGCCCACGGTCAGGCGCTGGCCGATCCAGTCGCCGCGCAACTCGGCCTTGGCCACGTCGAATTTCTCGTTGAACACGGTGCGCCCTGTCAGGGCCAGCCCGTTGCGTGTCTTCCACTGGGCCGCCAGCAGGAAATCGGATGTGGTGCCCGACAGGCCCGAGGTTTCGGAATAGTCCGGTTCACCGTCGCGCCGCAGAACCTGTCCCAGTGTGAGGCGCGCCTCCCAACCTGCGGGATCAAAGCGCGACCAGTTGACGCCATAGGCGCCCGCAAGCCCGCGCTCGCGGCGGTCGGGACGTGGAAAACGGGACAGCGACAAAAGGTTGCCTTCGTCGAATTCGACCCGGGTGCTTTCGTCGTTGGGCACAATCAGGTCATGCCCACCGACATAGCCGACCTGAAAGATCGGTTCGAGCAATACGGAAGAGCCGTCGCCGTTGTGGCGTACGAGCGGATAGCGCAGGGTCAGTTGTCCTTGAGGCGTCAGACCCGCATCGCTGCCGGTAAAGACATTGTCCTGGCTCACGTTGATCGCGTCGACTTCGATGCCCAAAGAGGCCTCGGCGCGCAGACCGCCCGTCAGGGTCCAGCTGCGTAGCCATTCCGCATCCAGATTGATCCGCTGCACGTCACGCCCGTCGGCAATGCCGTCCAGGTTCACATCATTGGCCTCGTCCGAGCTGCGGTAATGGGCGTGGGCATTGCCGCTGAACCGCAATTCGCCCCCGAAAGCGCGCGGAAAGAACCGTTTTTCAAAGGTTGCGTCCAGCACGTTGGTCGGGATCGTGTCGTTGTCCTCGCTGTCGCGCAGGCTGCGGAAGTTGGTGTAGCTGAAGCTGAGGTAGTCATCACGCTTGACGCGGGCCAGTTCAATCTCGCTGGTCAGGCGGTCCTTGCCGGAATAGTCGTAGTCGGTCAGATAGGCATTGTCGGTCGTGGCCTCGATGCTGAAGGTCAGCACAAAGTCGCGGCGCATGTCGAACCGTCCAGTCCCGAACAGATAACCACGGGTGTCGCCCGGCTGCAGATCGTCGTCGGACAGCGCGCCGTTGAACTCGATCCGCCCGGTGCGAAAGGCCTGGCGATAGCGGAATTCCATCGTCTTGGTGTGGCTGGTCAGGTAGGGGGCCAGCGTCAGATCGCGGTGATCGCCGATCTTGATGAAATAGGGCACCTTGATGCCGGTGCCCAGCTGCGTGTCGCTGTTCAGTGACGGGATCAGAAAGCCCGAGGCGCGTTTCAGCGTCGGGTCGGGCAGACGCAGCCGCGGTATATAGAACACCGGCACGTTGCCGATGCGAAACTGCGCGTTGTCGAAATACAGTTGCCGTTCCTGTTTGTCATGTATCACACGGCGGGCGCGGATCTGCCACAGGGGCGGGCGGCCATCGTCGCAGACGTGGCACGAGGTCACGGCGGTTTTATAGAGCTGCGTATAGCGGCCGCCGACGCGGTTCATCTCGACTGCGGCCAGTTGCAGTTGCTGGTTCAGCACCATGCGGGCGCCGGTCAGCAGGCCGTTTTGCAGATCGCGGCTCAGCTCGGCCTGATCGGCGACAATGACAACGTCTTCGCCATCCTCGATGGTGATCGGCCCGGTGATGACCAGCGCGCCGGTTTTTTCGTCATAGCTGATCGCAGAGGCGCGCAGGCGGGTGGTGCCCTGGTAGGCTTCGACGTTGCCCCGAGCGGTCAGCACGCGGTCGCGTGTGACGGTCACGTCATCAGCCACCAGCATCGCAGGTGTGGCGGTTTGCTGCGCACCGACGGTCTGTGCCACGACCGGCGCATCCATCAGCGGTGTGGCAAGCAAGCTTGCCGCGAGCAGGATATGAGGGAAAGAGCGCGCCATCCTAGCCGTCCTCGGCATGCAGCAACAGCCCAAGGGCCAGGAAAATTGCGGCAGCGGGCGGCGCCCAGGCGGCAAAAGCCACCGGGATTTGCCCGTTCTCGCCAAGAATCTGTGCAAAACTGCGGATGAAATACAAACCGAACCCCAAAAGCACTGCTGCCAGCACCGCCGTTCCGGTGCCCCCGAAACGGGTATGCCGCATGGTGAAGGCTGCGGCAACAAGAACCATCGCCATCAGGAACAGCGGGCGGGCCAATTCCGCCTGAAACCACACGATCTGGTGGCGCGCGGAAAAGCCGGCCTGCTCAAGCTGGCGGATATAGGCAGGCATGTCCCAGATCGACACACCACCCAATGTGCCGAGGGTCTCGCGGATGCGTTCCAGCGTCAGTGTGGACGGCACGCGCAGAACGGCATGGGTTTCGGAACTGGCTTCGGGATTGACGTCCCCGGTCAGCGGCCAGACCTTGGCATCGCGCAATGCCCATGCGCCGTCGCCCAAGGCTGCGCTTGCCGCTTCGATGCGGCGTTGCGGGCCACCCTCGGGCGCATACTCCAGAAATGTCACACCATAAAGAACCGAAGCATCCGAATTCGACCGCGCGGCACGGATCACCGTCTGGCCATCCGCGCCACCCTGGCGCAGCCAGACGCCGTCACCCGACACCAGGACCGCAGACCGCCCGCCGGTGCGATAGTTCTCGGACAACAGCGCATAGCGTTTTGTCGTGGCGGCCACGATCGGGCCCAGCATGGTCACCGCCAGCCCGCCGATCACCAGCGCCACAACCACCGGCGCCACCAGTGCCCGCAGCGCCGACCGGCCTGCGGCGCGTGTCACCACCAGCTCGGAGCTGCGGGCCAGTCCGATGAACAACACCACCGTTGCCAGGATTATGATCAGCGGCAGGATCTGGTTGATCGTTTCGGGCGTGTGCAGCAACGTCAGGCCGATGCGGTCGGTCAGGCTGACATCATAGTCGGGAAAGCGACGGGTCTGCTCGATCAGGTCGACCAGCGCCACCAGTGCAAAGAACACTGCCGTCAGCATCAAAAAAGCATAGGCAAAGCGGCGGGCGAAATAGAAATGCAGGATCATGTCGTGGTCACCGCTTGCCGTCTGCGACGGCGCAAAAGGGACGGGTGGGCGGCCCATGTCAGCATTCCGGCCACCAGCAAGGCCCCCAACAGGGACGGCAAGTACATCGTCGGCCACAAGCTGGCATCAGCCAGAACCATCTGCGCAAAGGTGCCGCGCAGCCCGTCAATGCCGATCAGCAGGCCAAAGGCGATCACCGCCTCGCGCCAGACGCCAAAGCGGGAATAGCCGCCAACCATCAGCGTGGCATAACCGATCAGCGCCGCCACGATGCAAAACAGCGGTTGGGCAAAGCGGCTGTGCACCTCTTCGGCAATGTCGCCGTTGCGCGCGCCGGTCTCATCAGCGATGCGATCCCAGTCGGTCAGCAGCGCCAGCGTGCCCATGTTGCGGATCGACCCGGTCACCTCGGTGTCCGTGCTGACCAGCTTTGTGATATCAAAGGAAAAATCCTGAAACTTGGCCGTCGAAAGGCGGTTGTCCTTGGTGTTCAGCCGCTGCGCCATCCCGTCCACCATGATCAGCGTGGTGCCCGCGTCATTGCGCACCAGATAGGCCTGGGCCGCGGTGTAGATTACCCGTTGTTCGGGGTTGCGGCGGTCCGACAGGAACACGCCGCGCAGGACGCCGTCTTCGCCGATGGTGCTGGTGTAAAAAGTAACGTGATCGGCAGGCGACAGGAACGTACCCTCGGTCAGTAACCGCGAGGTGACGTTGCGCGAGATCTCGGCCTCGCGGATGCTCAGCTGTCCTTGGGCGGCGGGCACCAGCACATGGGTCAACAGCGTCATCATGGCAGCAACGATCAGCCCGTAGGCCAGCACCGGACGCGCCAGCCGCCAAGGTCCCGAGCCCGTGGCCTGCATCACCACCAGTTCGGATTCGCCCGACAGCCGGTTGGTCACATAGACCGACGCGGCAAAGGTGGCGATGGGCAGCACCGTCACGATCAGCTTTGGCAGGCTCAGCGAGGTAAATTCGAGAAACACCAGCGCCGTCTGTCCGTCACCGATCAGACGATCGAACAGAACCACCGCGCGGTTGATCCAGAACACAGCCACCAGCACCAGCGCGAAAAAGCCGAACAAGAGCAGAAACTGCGACAGCATGTATCTGTCGAATCTGGCCACATAACCCCCCGGATGCACATGGTTTGGCAAAGTTGCCAGCAACTTACCCCAAGGTTTCGCGGTGGGGAACCTGTAATTCCACCATATTTGCGCCACAGGCAAGTTGGTGCCCGCAAGGCGCTGCGGCTGCTCTGGCCATGTGCGCACGCCCGCGCTAACAGTTGTGCAACCCGATACTCCCGCGAAAGGATGCGCCATGACCTCCCAACCCACTCCCATGACCCAAGTCAGCTTTGAGGCACTGGATATCAGCGCGCTGGCCACAGCCACAGGCCGCGTCGCCGTGGTGCTGGAGGCTGACGGCACGATGGACGCCGCTGGCCGTCGTATCAACAAGCTGACCCGTGGCGCGCTGGCGCGGCTGGCGGCGGGCAAGGACTTTGCCGATCTCAAACAGGGTGGTCTGATGACCCTTGCGATGCCCGCAGGCATGGCCGCCGACGCTGTGGACGTGCTGTGCCTGTCCCGTCGTCCCAGCGTGCAGGACGCGCGCAAGGCCGGGGCCGCACTGGCCAAGGTGCGCGGCACCGCCGATATGCTGGTGGCGGCAGGCAGCACCCGCCATCTGGCCGATCTGGGCTTTGGTCTGGCGATGCGTGATTATGGTTTTAACGCCCACAAATCCGACGCAAAGCCTGCCGAGGGTGCGGTGCGCATCATGTGTGGCAAGCCTGACGAAGTGCAGGCCGAGGCGGCACCTTTGATGGCCGTGGCCGAGGGGGCATTCTTTACCCGCGATCTGGTGAATGAACCGGCCAACGTGCTGACCACAACCGAATTCGCCAACCGTCTGGAGGCGATGAAGGATCTGGGGTTGACGGTTGAGGTTCTGGATGAAGAACAGCTTGCAAGCCTAGGAATGGGTTCGCTTTTGTGCGTGGGGCAGGGATCGGAAAGCCCCTCGAAGGTGGTTGTGATGCAGTGGAACGGGGGCGCCGAAGGCGACGCACCCCTGGCCCTGATCGGCAAGGGCGTGGTGTTCGACACCGGCGGGATCAGCCTGAAGCCTGCCGCGGGCATGGAAGACATGACCATGGACATGGGCGGCGCGGGCGTCGTGGCAGGCGTCATGCGCACGCTGGCGCGGCGCAAGGCCAAGGCCAACGTCGTCGGTCTGGTCGGACTGGTTGAAAACATGCCCTCGGGCAACGCCGTGCGCCCCGGTGACGTGGTTACTTCGATGAAGGGTGACACCATCGAGGTGATCAACACCGACGCCGAAGGCCGTCTCGTGCTGTGTGACGTGATGTGGTATGCGCAGGAGCGGTTCAAACCGGCGGGCATGATTGATCTGGCGACGCTGACGGGTGCGATCATCATCGGGCTTGGCCATGAAAACGCAGGTGTGTTTTCCAACGACGATACGCTGTGCAACGCCTTCCTGAAAGCAGCGAAAACCGAGAACGAAGGCGCGTGGCGGATGCCGCTGGGGCAGGCCTATGACGACCAGTTGAAAAGCCGCATCGCCGATATGAAAAACGTGGGCGGACGGCCCGGCGGTTCGATCACGGCGGCACAGTTCCTGAAACGGTTCGTCAAGGATGAGACACCTTGGATTCACCTTGATATTGCCGGCGTGGCCTCGGTCACAGCGGAAACGGCGCTGGCCCCCAAGGGTGCGACGGGCTGGGGCGTGGCCGCTTTGAACCGTCTGGTCGCGGACAAGTTCGAAAGCGAATAAACCATGGGCGCCGCCTATTTCTACCACCTGACCCAGCGCTCGATGGAGGACACTTTGTCGATGCTGCTGGGCAAGGCGCGCGGCGCCGGTTGGCGCGTGGCTGTGCGCGGGCGCGAGGTGTCGCGCATGGTGCATCTGGACAACCGGCTGTGGCAGGGCGACGGCTTTGTGCCGCATGGGTTGGCGGGGGGCGACCATGACGCGGCCCAGCCGATCCTGTTGACCACGCAAAGCGATTGCCCGAACGGGGCCACCTGCATCATGTCCGTGGACGGGGCCGAGGTGACCGCCGACGAAGTGGCGCGGATGGAACGTGTGTGCGTGCTGTTCGAGGATTACGACGAAGCGCTAACCACCGCGCGCAGGCAGTGGAAGACGCTGAAAGATGCGGGTGCATCGGCGCAATATTGGTCAGACGAATCCGGAGGTTGGGAGAAAAAGGCCGAGACTTGAACGGCTTATCGGTCCAAGTTCATCTGGTCAGCGTCAGCGTGTCACGGGCAATCGAAATGTTGCCCCAGTGCTGCAGATACCCCATCCCAAGAAGCGAACCGAACATCTCGCCACCCGTCACCACGGCGCGGACGTTGCGATCCTCGACCGGGCCCAACGCGATACGGTCCAGCCGCACAGAGGCGGTCGCAACCTCGCCATTGGCGGTGCCGGCACGGCCCAGAAAATCCAGCGTGTCTACATCAATACCCGCCCGCGCCGCATCCTCGCGGGTCAGCACGATATCGGTGGCCCCGGTGTCGACGACAAAACGCACGTCGGCATCGTTCACCTTGAGTGTCAGGTAATAATGCCCGTCGCGGCTGCGCGGTACGGAAATGGTGTTCTCGCCCACCACGCTGGCCTGATAGGGCATCGAGCTGCGTGAGATATCGTCCCACAGGCCCACGGCGGCCACCGCGCCCAGGATGATCAGCCCCCATACGGCGGCATATTGCAAGGTCTTGTTCCATGATGTGCGTCGCGACGCGACGGCCCAGCCGACAACCATCAGCAAAAGCAGAACAAGATAGATCAGGCGGCCGGTGTCAAAAGTATCCATGGATCAAATATAGGCAAGCGCGGTGGCTAGCCAAGGCCTTCGTAGAAACTGAACGCGCGCAGCCCGTCCAGCACGAACTGGACCGACAGGGCTGCCAGCAACATGCCCAGCAGGCGGGTGACCACATTGATGCCCGTCTTGCCCAAGGCACGTTCGAGCAGGCCAGAGGCCAGAAACAGCAGGAACACCACCAGCAGCACCGCCAGCGTGATGCCCGCGACAATGCCCAGTCCGGCCAGCCCCGGCTTTTGGCCGGTCAGCAGGATCACCGATGCAATCGCACCGGGCCCTGCAATCAGCGGAATCGCCAGCGGAAAGACGGACGGATCGTCGCCATGCTCTTCGGATGTGTCCTCGCGCCGTTTGGTGCGGCGTTCAAACAGCATATCAAGGGCGGTGATGAACAACAGAATGCCGCCAGCAACGCGAAAGGCAGGCATGGAGATGCCAATAAAGCCCAGCAGCTTTTCACCGAAGGCAGCAAAGGCGAGCAACAGCAGAAAGCCGGTCAGACAGGACCGTACCGCGATGGCACGCCGACGTTGCGGCGACATGCCCTGCGTCAGCGCCACGAACAAAGGCGCCATGCCCAGCGGGTCGATGACCACGAACATGGTGACAAAGGCGGTGATCAGAAAGGCGGTGTCGATCATCTTCGGTCTTCCTCGCAGCGCCCTTGGTATGTTCTGACCCAGAGACCTATCAGACCGCGTCGGCGCCTTCCAGCTTTTCGAGGGCCGCCATCCACATGGCCTCGGCACGGTCCAAAGCGTTCATGACTTCGGCGTATTTCTTCTGCCAGACTTCGGCCTCGCCCTTTTTGCTGTCGTCATAGAGCGCGGGGTCGGCCAGTTTCTTGGCCAGTTTGTCGCGCATCTCGTTCAGCTTGTCGACGCGGGCTTCGGATTTGCGGGCCTCGGCGCGCAGTTCCAAGACCTTTTCGCGGCTGGGGCGCTTGGCCTTTGGGGCCTCGACCTTGGCCGGTTTCGCAGGCTTGTCCGCCGACAGCAGCATCTTGCGATAGGCTTCGAGGTCTTCGTCATAGGGCTGAACGGTGCCATTCGACACCAGCCACAAACGATCAGCGACCAGCCCCAGCAGGTGCATGTCGTGACTGACCAGGATCACGGCTCCGGTATAGGCGGTCAGCGCCTCGACCAGGGCCTCGCGGGATTCGATGTCCAGGTGGTTGGTCGGCTCGTCCAAAATCAGCAGGTGCGGCGCGTCGATGGTCGCCAGCAGCAGCGACAGACGCGCCTTTTGCCCGCCCGACAGTCGGCCCACGGCGGTATCGGCCTGATCGGGGCCCAGACCAAAGCCCGCAAGTGTGGCGCGCAGTTTCGACTGCATCACACCGGGGCGCAGGGACTGGATGTGCTGCAACGGCGTTTCGTCGATGTGCAGCTCGTCCACCTGGTGCTGCGCGAAATAGCCGATGCGCAGCTTGGTTGACCGCGTCGCCTTGCCCGACATCAGGGGCAGGCGGTCGGACAGCAGTTTCGACAGGGTCGATTTGCCCTGACCGTTCTTGCCCAGCAGGGCGATGCGGTCGTCCTGGTCAATGCGCAGGTTCAGCTTGGACAGGATCACCGTGTCGCCATAGCCCGTTGTGCCGCCTTCGATGTTGATGATCGGCGGCGACAGCTCTTCGGGTTCGGGGAAGGTGAACACGCGTTTGGCCGCCTCTTCGGGGGCTGCGATCATGTCCATTTTCTCGATCATCTTCAGACGCGACTGCGCCTGCTTGGCCTTGGATGCCTTGGCCTTGAACCGATCGACAAAGCTTTGCATGTGCTCGCGGCGCGCCTGTTGCTTCTTGGCCATTGCGGCCTGCACGGCGCGGCGTTCGGCGCGCTGGCGGGCGAACTGGTCATAGGGGCCGGAATAATAGGTCAGCTGGCGTTCTTCCAGATGCAGGATCGCACCCACGGCCCGGTTCAACAGTCCACGGTCGTGGCTGATGATGATGACCGTGTGAGGATATTTGGCCAGATAGGCCTCGAGCCACAGTGCGCCCTCAAGGTCGAGATAGTTGGTCGGCTCATCCAGCAGCAGCAGGTCGGGCTGCGAAAACAGCACCGCCGCCAGCGCCACGCGCATCCGCCAGCCGCCCGAGAAATCCGAGCAGGGTTTCAGCTGTTCGGCATCGTCAAAGCCCAGACCTTTCAGGATCGTCGCCGCGCGCGCCTCGGCGGACCAGGCGTCGATGTCGGCCAGACGGGTCTGGATCTCGGCGATGCGGGTGGGATCGGTGCTGTCGTCGGCCATCAGTTCGGCACGTTCCGTGTCGGCGGCCAGAACCGTGTCCAGCAGCGATGTGGACGAGGCGGGCACTTCCTGGGCCACACCGCCGATGCGTGCCTTGGAGGGCAGGGAGATGCTGCCACCTTCCAGAACCAGCTCGCGGCGGATCAGCTTGAACAGCGTGGTTTTGCCCGTGCCGTTGGCGCCGATCAGGCCCACCTTGTGGCCTTCGGGAATGACAGCAGAGGCGCCTTCGAACAAAGGACGGCCCGCGATGGAATAGGATATATCTGATATGCGCAACATGGATGCGGTGTGCCGCAACGCAGCGGCGGCGTCAATCGCCGCTTTTCAAGCGTGAAACCCCATGCTATCGGAGCCGCGATTTCAATTCACGGGGGCCGCAGGTGTGGTGCCCGAACAACCGGAGCACCGACATGGCCCTTGAGCGCACATTCTCGATCATCAAACCCGACGCAACACGCCGCAACCTGACAGGCGCGATCAACGCCAAGTTCGAAGAAGCGGGCCTGCGCATCGTCGCACAGAAACGCATCCACCTGACCAAGGCGCAAGCGGGCGAGTTCTATGCCGTGCACGCCGAGCGTCCGTTCTATGACGAGCTGTGCGAATTCATGGCGTCCGCGCCCATCGTCGCACAGGTTCTGGAAGGCGAAGGCGCCATCGCGAAAAACCGCGAAGTCATGGGCGCCACCAACCCCGCAGACGCAGCCCCCGGCACCATCCGCGCCGAATTCGCCGAAAGCGTTGGCGAAAACTCGGTTCACGGGTCGGACGCGCCTGAAACAGCCGCAGTGGAAATCGCGTATTTCTTCTCGGGTCTGGAACTGGTGGGCTAAGCCATCTGTATCGGGGCTGCGGCCTTGTGAGACTGTGAGATTGGAACGGGCCGGCGCGAGATGCGCTGGCCCGTTTTTGTTTTGGGCTGCGGTTACGCCAACTTGTTCGCGATCATCGGTGCATGCATCCAATGTGTTTCGCTTTGCACGTGATCCTGCCGCACATACTTGCCCAAGCGTGCAGACATTTCTGTTTCTGGAAACGGGTCTGCCGCGCGGACGACAAATCCCTCTTGCTTCTGGGGATCAAGGCCTGCGACGATGTCCTCGAACAGGTTTGCCACATAGGGGCCACGGTAAAGCGTCGGGACGGGCGTGATCCCCAGTTCGGTAAAACGTGCAACTGTCTGATCCCAGCCCTGAAATACGCCATCCACGATCCACGCAAATCCCAGGAAATACGAGGGCAGGGCGTCGTAGGCCAGCGAATGACGGGCGAACAGGTTTTCGCCGATGATCCGTTCGCCTATTGCCAGTTGCGGGCTGATACCGGCAGCAAACGACTTTACCCAGTCGCGCGAGGGGTGATAGCGGCTATCCGGGCTGCGCGCGTGGGTGCCATGCGTGTGAAGCGTTGTGTTTTCACCATCCATCTTTTCGGTGACGATCAGGTCATCGCCCGAGAGCCCCTCGAGTGATGTCAGGATCTTGTCGTCAGAAGTTGCGCCCAGAGAGATCGGAAGATGGAAGGTTCGGCCATATTTTTGCATGATGCCTATGGCCTAGCGGGAAATCTGACGTTGAAAAAGAGAGCTTGGGTCGAATAGCAGCCCGCTATGACGTTACAGCAACGCTCTGCGCCTCCAGATGGTCGCGCAGCAGCTTCACGTTCCGCGAATTCGCCTTCCAGCCAACGTCGAACAGGTCGCCAATCAGCGGGATTGATCCCACCACCGCGTCAATGCCGATGTTCACACCCATCCGTGCCACCAGCCCGCGTGGCGCGCCCATGCGATGGGCTTGCAACACGATATAGCCCGCCGGTCCCAGCGCCAGCAGATCGCCCACGCCGGGCACCAGACCCATGATGCTGTCCAACCCAACGCGCACCCCGATCAACGGGATGCGCAGGGCGCGGTCCATGGTGTGGGCCACGCGGTCCAGATGGTCCAGCCGCGCGGCGTGGCCGTTATGCATGTTTTGGGTTACGGGCGATGATGTAGACTGCGTGCACAATGCCGGGGAGATAGCCCAGAATGGTCAGCAGGATATTCAGCCAGAAATGTTTGCCAAAGCCTTCTTGCAGGAAAACACCCAGAGGCGGCAAAAGGATGGCGATCAGAATGCGTAGCAGGTCCATGTCAGGTCCTCCGGTATTGGATTGCGTTCCAAAAACAACGCAGCCCGAACGGTGGGGGTTCCCTATGGATGTCCTGAGCGGCCTTACAGGTCAGCCGCTTACAGGCTGGCGTAGTCGGTAATCTCCGGGCGCGGCTTGGGTGCGGGGGGCTGTGGAGCCTGGGCGGTTACGGGCGGCTTTGGCTGGCTTTGTGCGTGCTGAAACATGGTCTTACCTTTAAGCTGTGTTCCGGCCTGACAGGATGCGTCAGGCAATGGGGCCGATGCGGACCAATATGCACGTCCGCAGTGGAATACCAGAGACTTAATTGTGGCCAAAACATGGAAATCACGTCGATTTGAGAATATATCGGGTCGCCTGTCGGTAATTGTTTCCAGATTGCACCATAATCGCGGGGAAACTCTCGTGATGCGGGGCGTTCGGCCAACCCTGAGGCTCAAGGGCGATTCCCGCATAGGGGCCGATCTGTGCGCCCAGCGTTGCCGCCTCTGGCTGATCCGGCAGGCCCGCACCGTCATAGACCTGCAGGCCCGGTTCGGTGGTTTCGATGATCAGCTGCAAACCGTTCGGCCCGGTCAGGCAGGCGGCAGGGCGCGGGGTGTCCTGTCCGGGGCCAAGGCATATGTTGTGATCCAGCGGTGCGGCTTGGTCCAGTTGCGTCACCTCGCCCGGAGACAGGCCCAGGTCGCGGATGGACGCCTGCGCGCCAGTGGGCAGTTTGCCTGCGTCCACGGGCAGGTAGCTGTCGCCAAAGACCTGCAAGCCGTGATCGCGGATTGTGCCGCTGCCCACGAGGTTCCAATAGGGGTGGTGGGCGATGTTCATCACCGTGGTGCGGTCGATGGTGGCAGAAATGTCCAGCCTCAGGGCAGACCCCTCCAGCGCATAGCGCACAGTGATCCGGCGCAGCCCCGGCAGGCCGCAATCCCCGTGGGCCAGTGTCAGGGATAAAGTCACATGGGAGGTGCTGTGATCGTCCACGGACCACAGGCGACTGTGCAGGCCCGCATCACCGCTGTGCAGACAGTTCGCCCCTTCGTTCGCCTGCATCTGCCATCGGGTGCCGTCGATCGTCACTGCGGCGCCGCCGATCCGGTTGGCCACCGGTCCCACCAGCGCACCCATATATCCCGCTGCGGTCCCGTCAGCATAGCCCAGCACCAGGCTGCGGGGCAGATCACCGTACCACAGACCGACCAGCGCCGCGCCCAGTGGCGACACCCGTGCGCGCAGCTGGGCGTTGGATATTTCGATTTCGTTCGTCTTCATCGTATTCCCTTGCTGCACCGATCACCGCTTGACCACCGCCCCGTGCTTGGCTTTGTGTGGCCTGACAGAAAAGGATGCCCCCATGACCGATACCGATCACGTCTCGACCCATGATGCCGCTGCGGACGCGCGCAATGACGATATCAAGATCTACGTTGACGGCAATATCGTCCATCGCGACGATGCCAAGGTTTCGGTCTATGACAGCGGGTTCATGCTGGGCGATGGCATCTGGGAGGGGCTGCGGCTGTATGACGGCGTTCTGAGCTTTCTCGACGCGCATCTGGACCGGCTTTACGAGGCGGCGCTCTATCTGGATCTGGACATCGGCATGGACCGCGACCAGCTGACGGCGGCGATCCACGAGACGTTGCGCGCCAACGACATGCACACGGACGTGCACCTGCGGGTGATGGTCACCCGCGGGCGCAAGCGCAAGCCGTTCCAGCATCCGCATCTCAGCATCTGGGGCAGCACGATTGTCATCATCGCAGAACATTCGAAACCGGACGAAACCATGGTGCAGCGCGGCATTCGCTTGCACACGGTGCCGCATCATCGCGGTCTGCCGCTGACGCAGGACGCCAAGCTGAATTCGCATTCCAAGCTGAACTGTATCATCGCGCTGAACCACGCGATCCGTGCAGGCGCGGACGAGGCGCTGATGCTGGACCCCTTCGGCTTCGTGAACACCACCAACGCTTGCAACTTTTTCATCGTGCGCAAGGGTGCGGTTTGGACCTCGACCGGGGACTACTGCATGAACGGGATCACGCGGCAAAAGGTGATCGACCTGTGCCGCGAGAATGCGATCCCGGTGTTCGAGCGGAATTTCTCGCTGGTGGACACCTACGGCGCGGACGAGGCGTTTCTGACCGGCACCTTCGGCGCGCAGACCCCTGTGTTCGAGATCGACGGACGGGTGATCGGCGGCGGCAAGGCGGGGCCTGTGTTTCATCGCATACGCGGGCTGTACAAGGATCTGATCAAGGAACAGGTGGCGCTGGCGAAGGGGTGAGTTCGGAGCGGGGGCTTCGAGGGTACGGTGACCGTGCGACAGAGGGCAGCGCCCGACCGCGGGTAGGCATCAGACCCTATGTAAATGGCACTTTATGCCGCGTCTTTGGCGTGAGGCTGTTGAATCGCAAGACGGTGAGGAAGCGCCCGCCCGTCGCACCAAAGGTGCGCCGATACCTTCAGGCACGCCTCTGGCGTGACGGGCGGTCGGGCGCTGCCCGGCGGTTCTGCGCACCTTGATTCCGGGGTTTTGGTGACCTGCAGTTCTGCTTTGCGCAAGTGACCCCCGAAGTTTCTACAATCTTTCACCCCTCATCCGGCCGGTCATCATCCAGCAAGATCCGCGCCGATGTGCCTGCGGCATCGTCATATTGCCCGCTGCGCACCGTCCACAGGAACGCACACAGGCCCAGACCGCCCAGCACGATCGACACCGGGATCAGCACCAGTAAAACGTTCATCGCACCCTCCGTATCCGCATCGCGTTTGCCAGCACCGTCAGCGACGATACCGACATCGCAATTGCCGCCAGCAGCGGTGTTGCCAACCCCGCCAGCGCCACCGGCACGGCGATGCAGTTGTACAGCGCCGCGATGGCAAAGTTCTGTTTCGACAGCCGCGTCGTCGCCCGCGCCACTTTGATCAGCAAGGGCAGGTCGGCAAGGCTGTCGTTCAAAATCACGATATCCGCCGCATTGCGCGCAGCATCCAGCGCTGAGGATGGTGCGACCGAGGCATGGGCCGCCGCCAATGCCGCCGCGTCGTTCAGCCCGTCGCCGACCATCATCACGCGGTGGCCGCCGTCCGCCAGCGCCTGCAGCCGGTCGTGTTTGGCAGTGGCGGTGACGCCCGCCTGATGGTCCGTGACGCCCAAAGCATCGGCCAGCGGTGTGACCACTGCGGCACGGTCGCCGCTGATGATGCCGGGGCGCAGGCCCATGTCCCGCAGCCCGTCGATGGCCGCTTGCGCGCCGTCGCGCAGATGCTCGGACAGGGGCAGGGCAATGGCAGGCGCGCAGCCGATCCGCAGGCCGGGGCCGTCGAAATCGGCGCCCAGCCAACCGCCGTCGCCCAGTTGCGCCAGTCCGTCCGGGCCCAGCCCCTGAACACCGCGCCCCGGCACCTCGATCACGTTGCTTAGCGTCGCTGCTTCGCCTGCGGGCAAGGCCGCCAACACCGCGCGAGACACCGGATGGGTCGAGCTTTGTGCCAACGCCCGCGCCACCGCCTGTTGCGCAGGTGTCAGCAGGTCGCGCACGGCCTTTGATGCGGGCACGGTCAGCGTGCCGGTCTTGTCGAACAGCGCCATGTCCACCTCGGCCAGCCGCTCCAATGCGGTGCCGGATTTGACCAGAAACCCCTTGGCATAGAGCCGCGCGATGGCGGCTGTCGAAACCGCAGGCACGGCCAGCCCCAAAGCACAGGGGCAGGTGATGATCAGCACGGCCACTGCCACGTTCAACGCCTGCCGCAGATCGCCGCCCAGCACCGCCCAGCCGAGGAACGCCAGCAAGGCGAGCAAATGCACCACGGGCGCATAGATCGCCGCCGCGCGGTCAGCGAGCGCGGTATAGCTGTTGCGGCTGTTCTCGGCCATTTCAACCATCGCGGCGACACGGCGCAGGGTGGTGTCGGCGCCAACGGCAGTGGCCTGAACCTTGAACGGCGCGCCCAGATTGATCTCGCCCGCTTGTACCGGATTGCCCATGACCGAACGTATTGCCGCAGTTTCACCTGTCAGAAAGGCGCGGTCGGTGGTGGCCTCAAGGCTGACCAGCGTGCCATCGACGGGCACACGCACCCCGGTCGGGATCATCACAATGTCACCCACGCGCAGGTAGCTGACGGGCACGGTTTGGGTGCTGCCCTGCACCAGCTTGTGCGCGCTGTGCACTTCCAAAGCGGCAAGGTCGCGCGCAGCCGAGCGTGCAGTGCGGCGGCTGCGATGGTCCAGATAGCGCCCGACCAGCAGGAAAAACGTCAACGACAGGGCCGCATCGAAATAGCTGTGCAGGCCGCCGTTCAGCACCTCGTAGAACGACATGCCCGCCGCCAGCAGGATGGCGAGCGAAATCGGCACGTCCATGTTCAGCCGCCGGACACGCAGCGCACTCCATGCGCTGGCAAAGAACGGCTGGCCGCAGAACAGCACAGCAGGCAGCGAGATCGCCGCCGAAATCATGTGGAACAGGTCTCGGGTGCTGTCGGCGGCCCCGGACCAGATGGCGACCGAGAACAGCATGACGTTCATCATTGCAAAACCGGCCACCGCCAGTTTGACCAACAGGCGCTGGCCTTCGGGGTCCTTGCCGTTGTCCAGAACGGCACTGTCCATCGGATGTGCCTCATATCCCGCCGCCTGCAAGCGGGCGACAAGGGCTGCGTCGGTCAGGGTGCGGGTCCGCACGCTGACCCGTTTCAGGGAAAGGTTCACGCGCGCATCTTCGACGCCCGGCATGGTGCGCAGGCTGCGTTCCACCGTGCCGATACAGGCGGCACAGTGGATGGTGGGCAGCGACAGGATCACGTCCGCAGTGGCAATCTCGCGCTGAACCACGCTTTCGGCCAGCGGGGCTGCTGCACAGGCCGGGCAGGCGGAGAGGGTCGTCATGACGCCACATGCGCGACGATCACGCGCTGCTGGAACAGTGTGCCATCGGGTGCGCGCAGCTTGATCCGCAGGTTCCAATTGCCGGGACCGGCAACCACGGGCGCGACATAGGCGGTGCCGTCAAAGACAAAGGCGGGCGTCTGGTCGGCGGCAACGCTGGTGGCGCGGCCGAATGTGGCCTCTTGGACCCGCGGCGCAATCGGTTCGCCTGCATGGCGAATGAACAGACGCAGGGTGTCATGGGTGACCTCGGCGCGCACGTCCCAGGCCAGCGCCTCTTGTGCTGCACGGTCCACGTCAAAGCTTTGCGACGCAACATAGGAGTTTTTCACCTCCAGCCCCGGAAAGGTTGACACCGCTTGATAGGCCAGCACCAGATTGACTGAAATAATGATGCCAAAAGCCGCAACAAAGCCTGTGAGCACATGCCATCCCTTGATTTCGCGGGTCATTTTGCACCTCTTCCGTTGAATGTTGTGGCCTTGGACGCGCGGATCTGTGCGGTCACATCCTCGACCCACAGGCGCAGCGGTGTCGTGTCATCGGAGGCCGCCGGGTCATCCGCGCGGGCCGAGACATAGACCCGCTGCAACACGGTGGTGTCGGCAGGCACAGTGACGGACAGCGTGTCGCGGCCCTCAAGCCCGATCTGCAGCATGTCTTCGCTGGTCAGGCTCAGCCGGAAGGTGCGCGCTTCACCTGCCTTGTTGCGCAGACGCACGTCATAGATGTTGCGGACGGTGCCATCGGACAGCACGACAAAGGTCGGGTTGCGCACCGGGCTGACGGTCAGTTCGATGTCGGACCGGATGAACAGCGCATAGAGCAGTCCGACGCCCACCAGCGTCCACAAAGCGGTGTACAGGATGGTGCGCGGGCGCAGCACGTGTTTCCACAGCGGTTTCGGTGCGGCACCGGCACGCTCGGCTGGTTCGTCAGACAGCGCCAGATAGTCGATCAGCCCACGCGCTTTGCCGATGCGCGCCATGACATCGTCGCAGGCGTCGATGCACAGCGCACAGGTGATGCATTCCATTTGCTGGCCGTTGCGAATGTCGATGCCCATGGGGCAGACGTTGACGCAGGCCATGCAATCGATGCAGTCGCCTTGTGCGTTTTCAGCCACCGGTTTCGCCGTGGTCGCAGGCAGATTGGGATAGGGCGTGCCCGCATAGCGCGCCACACCAGCCCCTGCGGCCTGTGCCTCGGCCACGGCCTTTTGCGCCTCGGCGGCCTTGCGGTTCTTGACGTTATGCTTGCCGCGCGGCTCGCCGCGCCAGTCGCGATAGGCGACGGTGATCGTGTCGGGGTCCATCATCGCGGCCTGAATGCGCGGCCACGGACACATGTAGATGCACACCTGTTCGCGCAGGAAACCACCGAAAATGAAGGTCGTCGCGGTCAGGATCGCGATGGTGATATAGGCCGCCGGATGCGCGTCAAAGTTCAGCAGATCGCGCAGCAGGATGGGCGCGTCGGTGAAATAGAACACCCAGGCACCGCCCGTGGCGACCGAGATCATCAGCCAGACCGCCCATTTGCTCAGCCTCAACCGCCATTTGTGCAGGTTCCAATTGGCCTTGTGCAGGCGCAGGCGGGCGTTGCGGTCGCCTTCGATCCAGCGTTCGACCAGCAGGAACAGATCGGTCCAGACGGTCTGGGGGCAGGTATAGCCGCACCACACCCGGCCCAGCGCCGAGGTGAACAGGAACAGCCCCAGGCCTGCCATGATCAGCAATCCGGCGACGAAATAGAATTCGTGCGGCCAGATCTCGATCCACAGAAAGTAAAAGCGGCGGTTGGCCAGATCGATCAGCACCGCCTGATCGGGCAGGCTGGCGCCCCGGTCCCAGCGCAGCCAGGGTGTCAGGTAGTAGATGCCAAGGGTCACGGCCATGATCCACCATTTGAAACGGCGGAAAAAGCCATTGACCCGGCGCGGAAAAATCGGCGTGCGGGCGGCGTAAAGCGGTTGGTCGGCTTGGGATGTCATGTCATTTGTTCCTGTTCGCAACGCCTGTTTAGGGCAGGGCGCGTGCCCGTTCCTTGATCTGCATCAAGAGCTGCCCCGAAGCGGCACGTGTGCGAACAGGTCCGCTTCGGGGGCGACCACCCCTGAGGGTGGTCAGTTCCGCCTTATTCGCCTCCTCCCAGGCTGTGAACATAGGCGGAAACGGCACGGATATCGGCCTCTTTCAAACGCGGACCCCAGGGGGGCATGACGCCAAAGCGGGCCTGTTCGACGGTGGTGTGCAAGGTGGCGCGGTCGCCGCCATAGAGCCAGATCGCATCCGCCAGGTTGGGCGCGCCCATCTCGCGGTTGCCCAGACCCGCGTCACCGTGACACGAGGCGCAATTGTCGGCAAAGACGGTGGCGCCCTGCGCCGCCAATGCAGCGTCGAAATCGCTGCTGGACAGCGACACCACATGTTCGACAACGGCGTCGATTTCCGCAGGCTCCAGCATGTCGCCAAAGGCGGGCATGGCCGAATAGCGGGCATCGTCGTCCAGCGTGTTGCGGATACCGTGGCGTACGGTGGTCATGATCGCGTCGATGTCACCACCCCACAGCCAGTCGTCGTCCAGAAGGTTGGGATAGCCCTTGGCACCTGCGGCGCCCGATCCGTGACATTGCGAGCAGTTGGCACGGAACACCGCACCGCCGCGTGCGATGGCATAGCGGTTCAGGTCGGCATCCTGCGGCAACGTCGGCATGTCGGCGGCCACAAGTTGCGTCACCAACTCGGCATTGGCGGCCTCGTGCGCGGTGATCTCGGCGGCCACATTGGCGCGGGTCGACCAGCCCATCACACCCTGCGTTGCCCCCGAAATCATCGGCCATGCGGGATAGGCAATTGTGTACCCAATCGCCCAGATTATGCACAGATAAAGTGTCCACAGCCACCAGCGTGGCAGCGGGTTGTTCAGCTCTTCGATGCCATCCCAGCTATGGCCAGTGGTTTCGACGCCGGTGACCTCGTCGGTCTTGCGCTTAGACATCGGGCGCTCCTTTCTTGGTGGTGTCTGCTGCGCCCAATGGGGCGTCGTCGCGCAGCGGGATATTTGCGATGGCGTCGTAGGTTTTGGTCGCGCCGGGGCGGAAGGCCCACAGGATCACCGAGACGAAAAATCCGAACATCGCCAAAAGCACCCAGCTGTCAGCGAGCTGGCGTAAAAGGGAATAGGTGTCCATCAAAGCCTCCTATCGGCTGTCGGCTGGGGTGAAGGTCGAGAAGTCGACCATTGTGCCAAGCACCTGCAAATAGGCGATCAGCGCGTCCATCTCGGTCAGTTCGGGCTGGCCGTCAAAGTTGGATACGGCCGCGCCCGGATAGCGTTCCAGCAGCCCGTCATAATCCGAGTCAGGATCGGCCTGTGCGCGGAAATCGGCGGCGGCTGCGGCGATCATGTCGTCGTCATAGGGCACGCCCACGAAACGGTGCGTGTTCAGCAGCGCCTCGATATGCATCGGCTCGATTCTGGTGTCGGAAAGGAACGCATAGGACGGCATGATCGATTCCGGCACGACCGATTGCGGGTCGGTCAGGTGGTCGACGTGCCACGCGTCGGAATACCGTCCGCCCACGCGCGCCACGTCGGGGCCGGTGCGTTTCGACCCCCATTGGAACGGGTGGTCGTATTTCGACTCCGCTGCCAGCGAATAGTGGCCATAGCGTTCGACCTCGTCGCGCATCGGGCGGATCATCTGGCTGTGGCACAGGTAGCAGCCTTCGCGCACATAGATGTCGCGCCCCGTCAGTTCCAGCGGCGAATAGGGGCGCACGCCTTCGACGTCCTCGATGGTGTTTTCCAGCCAGAACAGCGGTGCGATCTCGACAATCCCCCCGATGGTCACCACCAGCAGCGAAAAGACCAGCAACAGCGTCGGGCTTTTCTCCAGGATCGCGTGACGGTTGAGAAGACTGGTCTTTTTCGGTGCGTCGTTCGGCACGGGGGCGTTGCCCATTGTCCTATCCTTATCAGTCATTTGCGTGCCTTTCCTATTCTGCGGGGACGCCAACCGGGGCGGTTTGCTTGGCACCGCCACGGATGGTCATCCACATGTTCCAGCACATCAGGATGCCGCCCGAGAGGTACAGAACTCCGCCCAGTCCGCGCACGACGTACATCGGGAATTTCGCAGCGACCGTGTCGGCGAAGGTGTTGACGAGGAAGCCCTGGTCATCGACCTCGCGCCACATCAGGCCTTCCATGATGCCGGTCACCCACATCGACGCCGCGTAGAGAACGATGCCGATCGTGGCCAACCAGAAGTGCCAGTTGATCGCGGACATCGAGTGCATCTGTGCACGGCCCCACAGGCGCGGTGTCAGGAAGTAAAGCGCGCCAAAGGTGATCATGCCGTTCCAGCCAAGTGCGCCAGAGTGGACGTGACCAATGGTCCAGTCGGTGTAATGCGACAGCGAGTTGACCGCGCGGATCGACATCATCGGACCCTCAAAGGTGGACATGCCGTAGAAGGCCAGCGAGATCACGAACATCCGCATGATCGGATCGGTCCGTAGCTTGTCCCAAGCGCCTTGCAGCGTCATCAGACCGTTGATCATGCCGCCCCAGCTGGGCATCCACAGCACGATCGAGAACACCATGCCCAGGGTCGACGCCCAGTCAGGCAGGGCGGTGTAATGCAGGTGGTGTGGACCGGCCCAGATATACAGGAAAATCAGCGCCCAGAAGTGGATGATCGACAGTTTATAGCTGTAGATCGGACGCTCGGCCTGTTTCGGCACGAAATAGTACATCATGCCCAGAAAGCCCGCGGTCAGGAAAAAGCCCACGGCGTTGTGGCCGTACCACCACTGGGTCATCGCATCCTGCACGCCGGAAAAGACCTGTACCGATTTGCTGCCCCAGAAGCTGACGGGGATCGACAGGTTGTTGACCACATGCAGCATCGCCACGGTGATGATGAAGCTGAGAAAAAACCAGTTGGCCACGTAGATGTGTTTCTCGCGGCGTTTGAAGATGGTGCCAAGGAAAACCGCCAGATAGGCCAGCCAGACGATGGTCAGCCAGATGTCTGTGTACCATTCCGGTTCGGCGTATTCTTTGGACTGGGTGGACCCCAGTAGATAGCCGGTGGCTGCCAGCACGATGAACAGTTGGTAGCCCCAGAACACGAACCACGCCAGATTGCCGCCCCAAAGCCGTGCGGCGCTGGTGCGTTGCACCACATAGAACGATGTGCAGATCAGCGCGTTGCCCCCGAACGCAAAAATCACCGCCGAGGTGTGCAGCGGGCGCAGGCGGCCAAAGTTGGCAAAGGGTTGCGCCCAGTCAAAGTTCAGCACCGGAAAGGCCAGTTGGAAGGCGATGAAGGTCCCCACCAGGAAACCGGCCAGCCCCCAGAACGCCGTGGCAATCACGCCGGCGCGAATGACCCCGTCTTGGTATCCGCTGGTGTCTTGAACCACCTCCGGCTCGTCGATGCCACGCAGCACCCAGATAAACATGCCGGCCGCGATGAGCATGATCAGGACGGCGTGCACCTGATAAGCTATGTCATGGGCGAAGTTCGCCCCCATCGCGGCGATCAGGGTTATCAGCCCCAGCGCGATCAATTTAATATATTCCATGTGGCACCTTATTGTACGCAGCCGCCCGTTTGGGCGGGTCTGCGGTTCTGTTCGCAGTGTCTCAGTAGGCCGGTTGGCGGGGGCGCTCTTTGATCTGAGTCAATTTTTGGTGAACAAATGCGCGACTATCTTACGACGTGCACAGCGCAGCCCGCGTGTCCGACCACATGGTGGGCGACCGAACCGAGGAAAAAGTCGCTCATGACCGGTTTGTGCGAGGCGATGACGATGCAATCGCAGCCGTTTTCTTCGGCCCAGCGGCAAATGCGCGGACCTGCCTTGCCCTCGGCGATCGCGGCGCGGCGGCCGGGTAGGGTGGCGACCATGGCGTCCAGTGCGGTTTGCACGGTGTCACGGGCGGTGGTGATGAAATCGGGTGGGAAATATTCCGAGACGTAGACGGGCACGGTTTCGATCACATGCAGCAGGGTGATCTGTGCACCGGCGTCAGCCAGCGCCTGGGCGGCTTTGAAAGCGGATTGCGTGTCGCGGCTGTCGCCCAGCATGACGGGGATCAGGATGTTGTTGTACATGGCGCTATACTCCTTGGGTTTTCCCAAGCAGTGAATGGCACCCTAGCGCGCGGCGCTTTGATCCAGATCAGGTTTCAGCAAAGAACGCCGCCGTCGGAATCGTCCCCCGAGGCGGCGTGGAGCGCGGCCATGTCGATGACCTCGAATCGCCGCCGGTCAACAAATCGCAGCACGCCATCCCGCTTCAACGCGTTCAATTGGCGGCTTACGGTTTCCAGCGTCAGGCCAAGATAGTTCGAAATCTCGTCCCGCGTCAGGGGCAGCACCAGCGGTTCGGTGTTCAGTCCCAGCCCGTCAACATGCTGCCGGCGCACCATCATCTCGACAAAGGTTGCGATCTTTTCGCGGGCAGTCTTGCGACCCAGCAACAGCATCCAGTCGCGCGCCGCGTCCAGCTCGTCCATCGCAATCTCCAGCAGCCGCTGCGCCACATGGGGCACCGTGGCCAGCAGCCTTTCGAAGGGGACACGCTGGAAGCAGCACAGGGTCACTTCGGTCGCTGCGACGACATCGAATTCGATGGTCTTGCGATTGGGACGCCCGATGAAATCGGAAGGCATCAACAGGCCGACCATCTGGATCCGCCCGTCTTCCATGGTCTTGCTGAGTGTCGCCACACCTCTGACCACTGAGGCGACATAAGTCAGGTCGTCACCACGCCACAGGATCGGATCACCGGCCGCGAAGGTCTTGTACGACTTGATCTGTTCCAGTTGCTCGATCTCATCCGCATCGCAACGCGAGCAGACAGCGCGGTGCCGGATCGGGCATTCGCTGCATTTCGGACGGGAAAGAAGGTCAACGCTCATAATCGGGCTTTTGATCTGTATCAAAGTCAGCGCGCACGGCGCACGTTTAAGTAGCGGTATGACACAGATAGATCAACTCCGCCGCCATGGACTTTTCGACGCAAAAGTCCCGCGTTACACCAGTTATCCGCCCGCAAACCATTTCGCCGCAGATGCGGGTGGCTTGCACCAGCGCGACTGGATCAGGGCCGTGCCCGAAGGCAGCGAGGTTTCGCTGTATATCCACATTCCGTTCTGCAAGCGATTGTGCTGGTTCTGCGCGTGCCGGACGCAGGGCACCAAGACGCTGCGACCGGTTGATATCTATGTAAACGTCCTGCTGCAGGAAATGGCCCGGGTGGCGCAGCTGTTGCCCCAAGACGTGCGCATCGCGCGGCTGCATCTGGGGGGTGGGACGCCGACGATTCTCAGTCCGATGACGATGACGCGGCTTCTGGCGGGGGTGTTCAACAGCTTTGATCGCGCCGAAGGGTTTGAATTCTCTGTCGAAATCGACCCCACCGAAGCCGCCCCCGAGCTGCTGCAGACGCTGGCCGACCACGGCATGAACCGCGCCAGTATCGGCGTGCAGGACTTTGACCCCAAGGTGCAGGACGCCATCGGGCGGGCACAGACCTATGCCCAGACCTTTGACTGCATCCAGATCCTGCGCGCGGCCAAGGTGCACAGCCTGAACATGGACCTGCTCTACGGGCTGCCGCATCAGACCGCGGCCAGTCTGGTGGATACGCTGGAACAGGTTCTGGCGCTGCAACCGGACCGGCTGGCGCTTTATGGCTATGCCCACGTGCCGTGGATGTCGAAGCGGCAGGTGATGATCGACGGCACCGCGCTGCCGTCAGCCGAGACGCGATTTGCGCTGACCGAACTGGCGCAGAAGATGTTGTGTCTGGACGGGTTCACGCCCATCGGCATCGACCACTTTGCCCGCCCCGGTGACAGTCTGGCGCTGGCCGCCAGAAACGGCGGGCTGCGGCGCAATTTTCAAGGCTACACCGACGATCGCGCCGAGGTGCTGATCGGTCTGGGGGCTTCGGCGATTTCGCAGTTCCCACAAGGCTATGTCCAGAATCAGTCTGCGACTGCAGCCTATTCCGCGGCCATTGAAAACGGGCATCTTGCTGGCGCACGGGGTCATGTCCTCAGCGGCGCGGATCGATTGACTGCGCGTATGATTGAACAGCTGATGTGCCGGTTTGCCATCGATACAGAAGCGTTGTCCGCAGAATTCCCCGATCAGAGCGCAACCGTGACCCAGGCGGTTTCTGCGCTGGTCACGGCCTTTCCCGATGCGTGCAACAGCGACGGCACCGGTGTGCAGATCGCTGACGGCTTTGCCCCGCTGGTGCGGGTCATGGCCGGTCATCTGGACCGCTACAGGGCAGAGCAGATGGCGCACAGCTTGGCAATTTGAGGGATCATGGCCGGATGGCACTCATCGAGGTGTGCTTTGAGCCGGGGAAATAAAAAAGCCCTCTAAGGTGTTGACCTTAAAGGGCTTATTATGGCTCCGACGGTAGGGATCGAACCTACGACCAATTGATTAACAGTCAACTGCTCTACCGCTGAGCTACGTCGGAACGGTTCGCGCCGTATAGCAACAGTGATTTCAGCCGTCCAGAGGGTTTTGGCGAAAAAATCAACTTTTCCAACGGGGCGGATCAAAGCGCCTTGAAGGTGGCTGTTGCGGTCAGCTTTCCGACGGGTGCGGCGCGGCCCTTGCCGGTCAGATCAACCAGGTGGGCCAGCACGTTGCGGGTGGCGGCACCTTGCAGGGCGGGCGGGGTTTCGGTGTAGATCGCAGCGGCCAGCGCGGCTGCGGTTGCGGGGCCACGGGACAGGTGGTTCAGAATCGACGCTTCGCGCCCCATCCGGTGATCGACCAG